>JACCDM011792291.1_pt1 | contig 61301 bp, 96 predicted proteins | sample 7445851 | NCBI WGS metagenome assembly JACCDM01 (sample SAMN15323438, study PRJNA562643) | freshwater metagenome | isolation source: river surface water | place: USA:Blue River Watershed | collected 2017-08-16
AGGAGATGGCATAGTGATAGAGTCAATAATTATTGGAGCCATGTCTGTATTGCTGATTTCTTCGTTATACATGATGGTCGCTTTCAAAAAACAAGCTATAAACCTTACACTTCAAAATGCTCAAGCACTTATTGACAAGGGTATTCTTCAGAACAAGATCCTGCAGCTTAATGAGGATAAGAAGCTTGTGGAGTCAGAAGAGTTTATGCAATTTATGATTTCTAGTAGGGACCATGCATTTGCATACATTGAAAGCGTACAAGAATCATTAAACGAATATAAAAAAGTTATGGATCCAATCATCAGCTACCACACTACATATGGTGGAGTGTTAGGGAAGACATTTGATTGGGAAAGACTGGAAGAGATTTCTAAAGCATACAATGAATTACTAAATGTATTGCCAAAAGAAAATAGCTAAAATATAGCTAAATAAAAATATATCCTAGGAGGAAAATATGAATGCACAACTAAAAGCAATGCTTGCATCTTATGGACGATCTGTCCTTGGTGCAGCATCAACGCTATATCTGGCAGGAGTTACTGAGCCACAAGACCTAATCTGGTCTCTTGTTGGTGCTATTGCTCCAGTAGTTATTCGCTACGTTAATCCAAATGATCCTGCATTTGGTCGCTTGCCAAAGGCTGAAGAGGTTGAGGTTGCTCTCTCTACTGCTAAGCCTAAGAAGGCTCCTGTAAAGAAGCCTGCTACAAAGAAGCCAGCATCTAAGTAAATTAAAAATGATTAGGCAGGTTACTTTTCGGTAGCCTGCCTTTTCTTATGCTATAATTTAGTCATGACCTATCACTCACTCAAAACATTAAGCAATACGTCTGCAACCTTGCTCTCACCAAATGGGGTTCATTCTGGTACAGACATTACGATCCAGAATGTAAATGTTTCTGGATATATTTATATTGGCGGACCATCAGTTACAGCAGAAGACTATGGCTATAGGCTATTGCCAAATCATGCCATATCTGTAGAGCTTGGTGGCCAGTCATCTATTTATGCTGTTTCTTCTGCACCTGGAATGAAGGCTGCAGTTCTTAATACACACCTAGAGTCAGGTTCGTAATGGCTAGATTTACTCACCCAGCTAATGATGGAAGCGGAATATCTGCCGTACCCCCATTTCATGGATCATTTATAAGTTTAACAACACAGGATGGACCAGTTCCAAATGTAAAACAGGCAGTAATGTTTGAAGAAACATTGCTATCTCATGGCGTAACTATAGCTAATGGCACAGCTGGCTATCTATCTAGAATTACATTTGAAAATGCAGGAGTTTACAACATAGCGTTTTCTGGTCAGCTTCATCACCTTGGTGGTGGCGGTACTGGTCAGGACATCTATATGTGGTTTGAACAAAATGGAGTGACTGTCCCAGACTCTAACACAAGACTAACAGTATCCACTAACAGCCCATATGTTGTTGCAGCCTGGAATATATTTGTTTCTGTAGAAGCTGGAGACTATGTAGAGCTAGTTGGGTACCCAACCAACCATCAAATAGTTCTTGAGTATATCCCAGCAAATGGAACTTATCCAGCATCCCCATCAATGATTCTTACCGTTAATCAAGTAGCTTAAAAAGTGCTATAATTATATTGTCTCTCACACAGGCGATCGCTCTTAGGATGGATTAGTTACCTATTTTATGACCGTGCGTCTCGCAGGTAGAATGTCTGTGTGGGAGATTACTTAATTCCCAGATCTTTTTGTCTCTTATCAAAAGCCTCTAGAGCTGAGGCGTAATCATCTTTAAGCTTAGATGTTAGGTGAAATCTTTCTACCATCTCTTTGATGATAAAATATTCCTCTGGCTTTTCTACTGGGAAAGCATTTGCAGCCCCACTTGAGTAGTTGATATCATGCTTGGCACGTTCAATGTGGTCTGCAAGGTGCTTGTCTATCTCTGCCTGTGTTCTCAGCTTGCACTCTCCAGTGCCTCCAGAAAGCCTGTAGAGGCTTGGTAGGACGTTAGCAAGGTCTTCTGTAACCTGTTCAAAAGTAAAAGGCACAATGCGGTCTATGGCGTGTACAGAGCCATATGTGTACCCTTCCCACATCCTAGACTCCTGGTACATTGACTCCTTGATATACTCTTCTTTGTTATCACGGAAGAAGGCCATATTGCCCTCAACAATTTCTGGTCTACCAGCAATAGTAGATCCACCAAAACCATATGAAGTTTTTAGAATCTGAGACGTAACGGCATCCACTGGATCTCTTAGGACGGTAGTCATGGTGACATCAGAAAGCTCTGCACGGAATAGCAGTGGTTCGTGACATAAGATAATCCAATTATCCATCTGGCTCCATTCACCAGCTATTCTTGGATCACGATTGTCTCTCTCATTATGGTTATACATATCTCTAATCAGATCAAAGAAGTAAAACCCACCAGTTCTTGGCATTGTGTTAAGGATAATTTTGTACATTATTCATGCATCTTTCTGCTATATGGGTCAATGACCACATCATTTATGTTGTTAATAACATATCCATTGTTTTTTGCTATTTCTAAAACAGTATTATTAAATAACTCATCACTAATTGTAACAGAGTTAGATAAATCAACTGGGATAGCTTCCCGTATCTCAAGCGTTACTGGGTTATACTTAATAAAATCAATATATTCTTCAATAGTTCTTTCTTTCATTGCCCCGAATTCTTCGTTATACGTTACTTCTGGGTCTGTAAAGATACTATTATATTTTTCATAGGAATCAAGATTTGCCTGCAGGATTCTAACCTCTTGCTCTGGCCTGTCCCACCTGATATGTCTTACATATGGGTCTCCCTGCACGCCCTCTGGTTTCCAATAGTTAAAGTTGTTTGTATAGGCATGAATAGGTGACACAACCTCATAACCTGCTGTCCAAGCACGAAGCATAGACATTTGCTGTTCAAAGCATTGAGCCATCTCCCACGGGAATGGTGCATCTTTTAGGTAGTCTCTATGGGCAAATACCATGTTTCCATTATAGAATTTTTCACGAATCATGGTATTTAGTGGCTTTTGAGAAACCCTGCCATTAAGTGATATTGGATAGGGGAAGTTGAGAGTATCAGCAATTGACCTCCACTCTGCAGGGTCAGCATAAGATGTCAATGGGTCGTTTAAGAACTTGTCGGACCAATGATCAAAGTACACCGTCTGAGAATTAATAACGCTCTTGCCAAAAATTCTATTTGCAATTAGCAGTTCAGCCTTAAGCATGATATCCCAGTTCCTTCTGAACTTTGTATGGGAGTCTACCTGCATATAATATTCTTCATCGGCCATCAGCTCATCTGTGATTGTTCTTTTAATTTGACATAAAAAGTCTGGAGCATCGTCACCATGGACAGTCTTAATTCTTATGTCTACCCCTGGCAGCTTTTCGTGTATATCAGAAATCATCCAGTCATCTTCTGGGTATCCTTGGAAGAAGACACCAAACGCCAAACTATCTTTGTCAAATGCATGTTCATATGCTGATTTTATTGTTTCATATACAAATGGATCTCTCCAGCATGGAATTGCTACGAATACTTTATTGGTCATCTCCGTGTCTTTCATATTCTCTTTGCTTGTGGCAGTTTGAGCAAACCACGTCACATTTCTTTACTTCTTTCCAAGCAGCATCTTTCCCATACTTACGTAAAACACGATAGACAAGATCAATCTTCTTGACCCCTGGTCGGTGGTCAAACTCTAGAATGTAGTGTGGGTAGCGAACTTTACAGTCCTTACACCCCATCTTTTCTTTATATGCCTGAAACTGAGAGTACTGATTCATTACTTACATTATATCAAACATTGGGTATAATTATCTTATGAAAGTAAGCATGGACCATGATTACGATATTGATGAGCGATACCGTACTCTTTTACAGCGTGTAGATGACATAACCTCAGAAATCTACAGCCTAGGGGCTTTTGAACAAAGAAAAGCCTTTATGGATAAGCTCAGAACTATTATTCAGGACAAGGATGTCTCTGGCGACATGATCGCAGTAGAAGTTCTCTGTTGGACTCTTGACCAACTTGCATCAGATTAAGCAATCTGATATAATATAAGTCCTCTATAAACCTACTTAGAGAGTTTTGTTACATAATTGTAACATTTGATAAGCAAAAGATTTTAATACAATTATATAATTGTATCTATAACACTACAAGGAGATATTATGACCACGGTTTATTCAAAGCCAGCCTGTGTCCAATGCGACATGACAAAGAAAATGTTAGACAAGAATGGAATTGAATATACTGTGGTAGATATCACAGAGGATCTTAATGCATATGACAAGATTGTAAGCATGGGATTCATGTCTGTACCAGTGGTGATTTCTGGAGAAGATTCTTGGGCTGGGTTCCAGCCAGACAAGATCAACTCTATTGCTGTTCAAGCTGCCTAAATGTCTAAAAAAAATATTGCTCATCCAGGAGATAGTAGGTTTCACTGGCTAGATGAGCAAACTGGAGAACAGCGTTCAGCTCTTTGGGTGAATACTTCTGATGATTCTCGCCTAGACAAATTCTCATATGAAGTTTCTGAGCACATTCAAGACGATATCTATTCATACAGTTTATTAAAAAGCATGTATGGATTTAAGATGTGCGAATCTTACGACTCAATAGATGACATGCCACTAAGGGATGATGCCTTTAGCTCTGAACATATTGGCAAGCATGTGCTTTTTGCTGGTTGTTCAATGACCTGGGGTACTGGACTAGATAAGGGCGAACGCTGGATAGACATGGTGTATAACCATATAAATAGTCTTAACTCTCACTCAGGGCTATTTAATGTGGCTCAGGAAGGCGATGGAATCCAGAATCAGGTAGGATATATCATTGAGTATTGTTCTAAGTATGGTAATCCAGACACAATATTTTTTAATGTACCAGATTTTTGGAGGCTGTTAATCAAAGACAAGGTATTTCGTGTATACTCAGGAGAGTACTCCGAATATTCTCAGGATGCGGTTGCCAATGTTGTATTGAGCATCGGAAGACATTATTACAAGATGCTTGAGGACTTCTGTAAGATCAACAACATCAACCTTATCTCAATATCGTGGGATGGCGTGACTAATAATGTATTAAAAGATTTTAAAACTTTTATCCATATAGAGAAAAACTATTTAGAAAGACTAATATTTAAGTATGATGATAGAAGTGAAGCTTCTATGTCAGCAAGGGATGGACTACATCCAGGAGTAGCAACACACAAAGCATGGACAGAAATCGTGCTTGACAAACTAAAACAAATCGTATAGAATAAGGATATGGGTATGAACGATAAAGTAAAAGTATTGGATAGCGGATACATCCGCTTAGTAGATGTCTTGGGAAATGATCTTAGCATTGTAAATGCAGCACGAGTTTCCTACGACAAGGAATCAGATGAGTTTGAGCCTCGTGATGAAAAGCTTATCAACTTTCTAATTCGTGAAGGACACACAAGTCCATTTAGGCATACAGCATTAACGTTTGAGGTTTATGCACCACTATTTGTTGCACGTCAGTGGTGGAAGTATGCGGTGTCGTCTACACATGTCGATGATCAAAATGGCTGGAATGAGTCATCTCGTCGATACATCACAGAAGATGAAGAATTTTATGTGCCATTGATGGATGAATGGCGAAGCAAACCTGAGAATAGTAAGCAGGGTAGCGGTGAGCCAATCGATGAAGACAAGGGCGGTTGGTATTTTGAAAAACTAATCCAAACAATTGCGTCTGGAACTAGCCTTTATCACCAAGCAATGGAAGACAACATTGCACCAGAACTTGCACGACTGTTCTTACCTGCTTATGGAATGTACGTCCGTTGGCGTTGGACAGCATCTTTGCAGGCAGTCATGACGTTCTTAGACCAGCGTCTAGAGCATGATGCACAATGGGAAATCCAGCAGTATGCAAAAGCTGTAAATAACTTGACAAACGAAGCATTTCCACGTACAATGGAACTATACAAAACCTTTAAGGAGAACAATGATTAAGCCACTAGAAGATAAGGTAGTCGTAAAACCTATCGAAGAAACTGAGAAGACTAGTGCATCTGGTCTTATCATTACCAGTGCTGCAGGAGAAAAGCCAACAGAGGCAATCGTTATTGCCGTTGGCCCAGGTGCCAGGTTTGCAGACGGTAGCCTGATGACCATAGATCTAAAGCCAGGGGATAAGGTTATCTACTCAAAGTATTCTGGCACAGAGATTGAGCATGAGCATGAGAAGCTAATTATCCTACCGTACCGTGACATTTTTGCAGTAATTGAGGGATAATGGAAAATCTACTTGATGTAGTATTTGGCATTGACCACATCATTGCCGAGTTCTTTTGGAATGCTGTATTTGCTATTGCAGTTTTGCTTGCATCTAAATCAAAGGCTCTTAGCCGTATTCACAAGTATATTGATGACAGGCATGAGGTAAAGCATGACAAGTACTGAGCTAAGATGCAATTGGCCACATGGTTATTTGCATATAACACAACAGCTTATGGATGACCAGAAAAAGCATCAGAGAACTTCTGCGTTTAATGAGATTATTAAAGATCTAGAGACTGAGCTATATGCAAATAAGGATGAAGACCAGTTCTATGCATATGCGATTAAGGCAGTAATCGAACGAATACAATCTAAGATTTAAGTCTTGGGGCAGTAGTTCAGTAGGTTAGAGCGTCACTCTTATAAGGTGAAAGTCGTCGGTTCAAGTCCGTCCTGCCCTACCAATAACTTAATAAACGTTCTAGTGGTTGGAATAGGTATACACTGTGCACTCAAAATGCATTGCCGAAAGGCATGAGGGTTCGAATCCCTCCTAGAACACCAACTCTCCATAGCTCAGCTGGATAGAGCAACGGACTTCTAATCCGTAGGTCGTAGGTTCGAATCCTACTGGGGAGGCAAATGATATAATGGAAAATATGGAATCAATAAAAGTAATCAATAACTTCATTACAAGACCACAGGCAAATAATTTGATCGATTTTATTGATCATAATCTAGATATTTTTGTACATAATAAAAATAGAAAAAGATATATGCTTCGTTTTGGATATGACGAGGAACTTCCTCAGCAGGCTATTCACTCCATGGATCCAGTTCGTGAGATTGAAGATTTGCTAGAGGGTATATTCAAGAAAACAAATAACATTGTTGGACCAGAGCTATACCTTACTTCGTGGTTTCTTTCAAAACAATATCCAGGAGCAAAATTGCTTCCTCACAAAGATGGTGGGGTAGGTATAAACGATCACCTTGAATATACTGCTATGCTGTATCTAAATGACATGACCAATGGTGGAGTAATCTCTTTTCCAGAATTAGATAAGCACATCACACCACAAATGGGAGACCTTGTGATATTTAAGTCTATGGAGCATGAGCATATGGTATCAGAAGTTATTGAGCACAGATATTCTATGCCAATGTGGTTTACTAAAGACGAAAGCCTAAAGTTTAATGGATAAAATATTTATAAGCATTGCAGCGTATAGAGATCCTATGCTAATAAGAACTCTTAGTCAGGCATACGCAAATGCAGACAATAGAGATGCTCTTGTTTTTGGTATTGCTATGCAATATGAACGAGAAATATATCCAGATCTAAGCTTTATCCCAAGAAATCAGTTAAGATTAATTGATTATGATATTCCAACTAGGCCTGGAGTTACTAGACTTAGGTATCAAATTGCAAACATTGCCTATGGCGGTGAAAAGTATTTCCTAATGATTGACTCACATATGAAGTTTAGTCCTGGTTGGGATACATGGCTTAAAGAATCTCTAGAATCTTTGGGGCCAAAAAGCATAATCTCTGGGCTGGGCCACATTCGGGATAATAAGCTAGAAGTCAGCATCTGCGAATTGGTGCAAGGTGGTTATGGAATCGCATTTCAAAAAAGGGATATCCCCGTTGATCTTCCACCAGACGAACATGGCAAATTCTTTAAATATCCATACATTATGTGTGGATTCATGTTTACCTATGGATCTTTTGTGTCAGAGGTTGGGTTTGACGAATACAGTCAAGCAGAGGGGGAAGAGGTATACCTAACATGGAGAGCATTTATGAATGGGTGGGATGTCTACCAAACATCTAAATGGATGATCACACACTCCCCTGATGAATATTTTGACGAGGCATGGGGAGGAATGGAGCATAGGACATACCTACGTCCAAACTCAGAGCGTGTATTTTTGCATAACATGATAATGATGAAGACTCTAGCCTACGTATATAACGACATATCTCATTATGCTATCAAGAATGCAGTTAGAAAGCCAATAGACTGGTTTATAGCAAATGGATATACAGCTAATGACTACAATAAAGTTTTAAGGCATTATGATAACCTTATCCACAATAATCTGTCAGAACATGATATACTGATACTATGACTATTAATCAAAAGTGTACCATTTGTGGTAATGACAACATGGTAGAAATAAAATACGGGTTTCCTACCCCAACGATGATCGAACGTGCCAAGCAAGAGTTGATTGCTCTTGGTGGACTAAATGATGGTGGATACACTCACTATTGCTATTCATGCCACGAGACTTACCCACCAACCAACTGGCCAGGCATTGAATAAATGCTGCAGCCATTAAACTCTCATGAGTTTTCTGCTGTTTCTAAAGAAATAACTAATAAGATTGCTCAAAACAATATGGGCAACTTTGAATGCTCAATAGCAAATCCATTTGTACATGAACTGGTTGAACGCAACTATAGAAAAATATTTAAGTCTGAGCCAGCAGCGGTAATGGGAGTATTTAATGATTTTGGACAAAGGTCTGACGATTTTATCAAAGATCATTCTGATAAGTTGCATGTTCTCTATGCAGGATGCTCTTATACATATGCAGAGGGTGTTCCTATAGATCTTAGCTGGTCTTATTTAGTAAATGAATATATAAATCAAAATGTTGCCAAGACAAGCGGATACTTCAATGTTGGTAAAGGTGGAGCTAACCTAAAAACAATTGAAAATCAGATAGCTGGATACATGGCATACTCTGGTAAGCCAGATATTATTTTTATAAATCTTCCAGACATAGGAAGAGAAAACCTAGAATACCACACACAACTTCGTGGCATCAATGATACTGAAAACAATAGCGGTGGCAATATTGTAACGATCAAGCGTATAAAAGAAAGATTATCTAACCTAATCATATGGTGTAATCTTTTATCAATTAAGCTCTTTATTGGTTCTTGGAACCTTAACATGGAGAACCATGCTAAGTTAGTAAATGATTTTGGGGATCCTTTTTACAATTTTGATATTATCAATCTATCTGGTACTGGCAAATATGTTTTTGGCACAACTACCCCTGAGTCTAATGATGATGTAATTGCAGAACAACAAGTAGTAGATAGTGTTGGTATAGATAGTCCACTAATTAAGATTATGCATTTTGCTCTTGATGATGCTCACCCAGGTCTGGTGGGGCATAGAAAGATGGCAAACAAGTTCATCGATGCTATTGTTAAAAGTGGTATAGATCACAAAAAATAGTGATTATTTGACATCAGAACAATACCCTGATATAATATATAGTAAGTACAGACACCCTTAAATAAGGTGTCTTTGCTTTTCTACAGGAGGAAGCGAATGATACAACCAGAAAATAATGGTAGGATTGCCCTTGCATTTACTACCGTTGTCGTTATGTTGGCATTTATCACTTCAAGTGCTAATGCTGCTACTGTTACTGCCCCCTCAGCTACTGATGTCCCTAAGACAAAGTATTTGAGTGTAGCAGTTGCGACAAAGCCAAGCCCGTTAGAACAGGCTACAAAGGTAGCAAAAACCGTTTCTAAAAATAAGTATGACACTAATGACATGCTTACGGCTGAGGAACTAAAGGCTGTCCTATACAGCGTTGGTTTCCGTGGCACCAATCTAAAAGAAGCTTGGGCAGTTGCGATGAAAGAGTCAACAGGTAGACCTATGGCTCACAACCGCAACTCCAGTACTGGAGATAACTCATATGGTCTGTTTCAGATTAATATGATTGGATCGCTTGGACCAAATAGACTAGAGAAGTTTAATCTAAAATCAAACTCTGATCTTTTTGACCCAGTAACCAGTGCAGAGATTGCATTCTTTATGTCTAATGGAGGCCAAGACTGGTCTGCATGGCATGGGATTACATCAAAGACTAAAGAGTTGATGAAAGATTTCCCTAGTGGTTCATAATTAAATAAATAAAAGATCACCCTGTCTTGATTGATGGGGTGATTTTTTTATACAGTGGCCCACTTTATAATGTTACATTGACCATGAGATGGCCTTACATTTTCGATTGTGTCCAGTCCACCCTTAGAGAGTGGAAATACGTGATCAATATGAAGAGATTTTTCCCACCCAGGTTTACCACACTGTCTTGGAGCATCAAGATCTATTGGGCCAAGGCAAATATGGCAACGTGCACCATACATCTCTACAACCTCTATGTCAGAGTATAGCCCAACATCTCCTTTATATCTTCTTCCACGCCTATTACCACCTGGCGTACGCTGTCTCCAGGCCCTTCTGAGGACGTTTATCTCTGTATTACGTTCTACACGCATGTTCTTCCAGTGTGCCCTCATAGCCTCTCTACAGGGCTCACAGGGCTCTTCTTTAAGCTTTCTTGTGTGGATATTATAACCAGACATGGTTCCACATTTGTCTAAACTAACAGGCATCTTATCTTTCGCATACTGCACAGATGCCAGTACAATCTTGGCAACTATGGTCTGAATATTTTTTTATTTGCTCTAGGTCTGTGTAATCAAAGTTAAATGTAATGCATGCCACATGTTCTCCACGCATTCCAAGTAGCCATGCAACTGCATTTAAAACCTTATGTTTCCATTCTGGCATACTCATAACTGTCATAGATTCTGCTTTAATTGCCATACATCACTTCTCTTCCATATATCTCTTTATAAGTATTTTCCCAAATTGTTGACCATTTTGTATCCATCTTAAAGTTCCAGGGCTTGTCTCCACCACAAAAGTGGACAATAAGCGGATTAGAGTTTAGTCTAGCATAAACAGCTAACTCTCTATCTGATAGCCAATAGTGGAAGCTGTTGAAAGAGAATGGTAGTGGGCCAACGACATCAATGAATATCTTGTTCATTGCATCTTGCTCTAGCAAAACTGGATTATTCTCTTTAATAAACGATAGCATCTTTTCTTCTGCCCCAGAACTTCTCCAGTAGTTTAGGTCAGCAATAAACATTCCATCATTAAAATACGGAATGTCAGGATTTCCAAAAGAAGAAACATTTGTTGAGTGGAATTCAATCAGTGCGTGTATCTTATGGGTCATGTTAAAATTTAGTAGCGGAGATACATCTCTACAAATAACAATGTCAGCATCAAGATAAATCACCTTGTCATATTCTGGCAGGGTTGATCCCAAAAATACCCTATGGTTTGCATGCTTACTAATATGTTCAAATGAATTTGCATGTCCACTATCAACCATGCTCACATATTCTGGAGAACATCTAAAAGATATGTTTAAGTTTTTTGCGTTAACCAGGTTTACATAGGCTTTTTCATGCTCAAGAATGTCTGGGGCTACTAGACACACAACATCTAGTGGATCTTCGCCGTGGTAGTTAGAGGATAGTGACTTTAAAACCACTGATGATGGCTCTATATAATTCTTATCAAATGATGTAACTATAGCTGTTTTCATTATTACATTATCTCATAAAACACAAAATAATGTATAATGTATGTATGGACCTATATGACAAGATAAATAGTGTTTTGTTCAGCATAGGCAAGGAGCTAAAGATTCACAGACTTCCTGACGGTAATCTCATTATTGATATAGATTATGAAAAATATCTAGAAGAAATCTTATACGCTTTTGATGAATTTCTAGATGAACAGGAAATCAATGAGAAAAATAAAAAAGATAGCTAAGCCATATATTAATCAATTCCAACGCTCACCTCTTTGGGTAAAGGCTGTTGCCGTCTTATGTCTTATGTGGCTTTTGATGCCAATTGATCCGTGGGATATTCTGTTTCCATGGTTTGCATTTCATGATGACATATTTTTTGCAACAATTTTATTAAAACTATTACACAAGTATGGTGGACTACCCGATGAAGACCCTACAACTCCAAGAGATATTGTCAAGAAGCTAGTTCACAAGAAGCACAAACACTAAACTATTTCTGCCCAAAATGGAACTGTAAATCTAGATCCTTTTGTTATTTCTTGAACCTCGTGTGCGTAGTTTAGATTTCCAGGGAATAAGATTAGCTCATATTTTTCTGGCTTAATAGACATATCATGTGTTGGGAAATTAATGTTGCCACCCTCATAGGTATCATTTAAGTATAGGACACCAGACAAATGGTTCTCTCCACTACCAAGATCATCAACATGTAGGTCCATCTTTTTAGACTCGTGCCAGCGGACAATGTAAGCACCGCCACAAAATTCTAAATCAACTTCGAAAAGATCTTTAAATATTTGCATTACACGAATAGTGTACTTCTCTAGAATCTCATCAGATTCTTTTGTGGTCCAGACCATACTGTTCCATTGTCCAGGATCATCCTGTGCAGGAAACCTCTCGGTAATGCTAATCAAGAACGATGCATCGTCTTGTGTAATGAAATTCTTGATGCGGTGAATATTTTTAGAGTCATTCCCAATCCTATTAAAGAACTCTTCATAATTTTCATTTCTTGTAAATAACTCTGGACTATGCCCTACACCAATCCCATTAATCCTATAATCTTGCATAACACAATTATAGCAGAATATGGACTTGACAGAACGAAAAGTTATCTATATAATTGACATATGAAATCAGATTGTCCCGATTGCCAGAGTGGTAGCTGTTACCACATGGATCCTATTATTACTCTAGAACACACAGACAAGTTCTTTAGAGTAATGCATCCTGCAGATAAGTGTGCAGGAGAATACTGTACTATCCATAATCGTTCTGACCACAAGATGAGAAGTTATCCACAATCATGGCGTGGTGATAGGGGCATTATGGAAAGGATTTGTCCACATGGTGTTGGACATCCTGACCCTGATGAAATTAACCAAGATAGAACACACGGATGCGATGGATGTTGCTGGATATGATAATTGTAAATACAGAATCTGGATCTAAATATTTAGTTAATGAAGAAGATAAGACATTTAAACGTATGCCTAGTGATGAGTTTGACTATCTATATGGAGATAATGAAGCACAAGAGTACCAAGAAATACTATACCTAAAGGTGGGTAGCCCAATGAAGATACTATGGGATATGCTGGGTGTGGATAAAATTAGACTAACAACCAATGTAGTAAGCATAGAAAGGCTATAGATAATGGAACATGGAACACTAGAAAGTTGTAGAGACTATCTGCCAAAAGCTAAGCGTAGACATAAGGCAATGATTGCTAGATGTCCAAGATGCCACCAATATTTTGTTGGCGACATTGGCTGGGGTGGCGAGTATCGATGGTCTTCAATTAATTTAGGAAAGAAGAAAAATGCTAAGTGATATTGAAAAGCTACAAGAAATTAGCCGTTTGCTAGATGAAGCCTACAAACACTACTTCTCCTACGAAGGACACTGTAAGTCCTCTGAAGGCTGGATTAGCGTAGAGTATGGAACCTATTGGGATCGCTCTGACAATCCATCTGAACTGCCAATTAAGGGTGTAGAAATCTATTCCTATGTATTCTGTGAGCAGGGCCGTAGCCAGGACTTTGACAGCCTAGATGAAGCACTTGAGACGGTACGTGATTGGCATGCTAAAGAGATGGCATATGACTACAATGCACCTGAAGAGGTAGCAGCACGTGAAGAAATGGATGAGTGGGCAGCTAATTGGTTGCAGGAAATGCAGGCTAGTGGTAAACTAGAAGTAATTATGATTGGAGAAGAAGATGGATCTAAATAATTTAGCAAACATGCGTCTAGAGGATTTCAATAAAATCGGGGAACAAGAATACAATAGAGGATTTCGTGCTGCTCTAGAAACAGTAGTAAAGATTCTAGATAAGAAACCATGTGAAGACTATCTTGCGGATAATGAGTGTGAGCATGGGGAATGTTCATATGCATCTGAGCTGGCTGCAGGTCTTATGACTGTAAAGAATAACGTTCAGTAGTGGACATATATGTAAATCCAAAATCTGGATCAATGAGAGTAACTGGAGTAGTCAACATCGTTGGTGCTGATGGCAACATCATTGAAACAATTAACAATCCAAAGCTATGTGGCTGTGGATTATCTGAAACATATATCTGTGACGGTGGTCACAAGAAAAAGGTGGTAGATGCCCAGAGGCAGACCAAAGAAACCCATCCACCAGCCCGTTTCAGAGACATCTCCAACGGGGAGTAAGTTTGGCTGGTGTATCACAGGCCATCACAATCTGTGTATCATAATCATATCAAATGGAATAAGGTGTAATTGTGCGTGTCATCAAAGTAAATAAGACATGGCTAGGGTCATATAAGATTAGTCTATTTGGCACATTGGCCATCGTGATTGGAACTGGAGACTCTTGGGGCCTCGGCGTGGAGTACTCTCACTACGATAAGGCAGTATCGGTAAAGATCTTGCCGTGGTATATCATCTTCGAACCTGATTGGGATAGTTTGGGCTAAAAGCTCGGCGGTAAATAAGAAAGCAATCCAAGCCAAAGGCTTGACATTTTCTCCCATCCACGATATACTTTTACCATAAACGTAAAATACTTTTCATTTAAGGAAAACAATGGAACTAGAACGAATTGATCACTATGAGACAGACAAGATTAAGAAGGTCCTTATTGGTCGCAGGATTCTAATTGCCAAAGAATCTACCCTTATCCTTGATGATGGCACCATTCTACAGATTGTTCCTAACCAAGGTGGATGCAGTTGTGGTGCTGGGGATTACTACCTTGACAACATTAATAAGTTTGACAATGTTATTACAGATGTAGAAGTTAAAACTTTTGGTGGTGAGGCTGGGATGTGGGGTGAGGATGCTCATACCTACCAGCTATTCGTATACTCTGGCGGTATCTCAACATCAGTAGCAGATATTAGTGGTGACGATGGTAATGGATACTACGGCACTGGATTTGAACTATACGTAAAGCACGTAGCAAAAGTTCCAGAAGATAAATTTATTAATATATTTGACAAGGATAACCATGAAGCTTAGCCCATATACTATATCTAAAATTGAAGATGAAGTTAAGTCGTTCCTATTTATTAAATGGCTTGAGTCTGAGCAGAAGGACTGGAAAGATCCTGAACTAAAAGAATTATTTGAACTATACCATGCCATTCTATCTAACCAAATTAAGGTGATTGACTAATGACTATTTATTATCTAAAGCAAGACGATACCATTTGGGGTTGTGGTGATCCTGGATGCTGTGGTGAGTACTACGAAGACATTAGAGAGTCTTTTGTAAACTGTGAGTGTGGTATCCCTGAAGCTGAAATGACTGGTGACCATCTATGGGGATGTAATGGTGGTGGACCTGTCCTTAAATGGCGTAAGGCTAAGCCAAAGGAAATCCAGGCATTTGAAAATGGTAAGTCTGAAGGATTCCAGGAAGGCTCTGACTGGGGTATTGAATGGGAGAAGAGCCGAGAAGCTAAGCTATTTAAGCCTAAAGATCAGAGAACTGTGCATCAACTTGTACATGAGGGATATACCATCATAATCCAGGGTAATGGTGTCAAAGAGACTTACTATGCAGAGGAAAAGAATGATTAATTATAAGCTTATTGAGGATAGGCTACATGTAGAAAAGCTTTGGGGTGTTGTAATAGAGACACACCCTAAGTATAAGTCTATAGCTTTCTTTATTGGTCGCAAGACGCACCTTTTTTGGATTGGCTATCGTAAATGACTAGCATGATGCGTGGAGGAAAGAATAACCCTCGCTGCCAATGTTGTAATGATGATACCTGTGATGGGTTTCGTACAAGAGAAAAGAACCAGTGGAAGAAGGAAGCTCAGGAAGGTCTTAATCCTTCTTTTACTGCTTTTGATGAATTGGTATATACTGAGCCATATGTTATCAAGGTATCTCCAGAAGAATATGACAAGCTACAAAAGCTTCTAGATGCTCCACCTAAGTTTAGCCAGAAGCTACATGATCTTCTTAATCTAGGTAAGCTGGATTAGTCATACTCTTATTTGGAGTAAAACAAACAACCATAGAATATCTATCGCCAGATATGATTGGTGTAACCATATGCTCATATTCTTTTCCTATTTGTGGAGAAAGTAGCATATCTCCAGCTTCTAGCTTATAGGTGATGTCTAGGTCTGGATAGACCAACAGTCCACCTTCATAATCCTTACCCAGATGAATGATAGCTGTGTCAGTACAGTTATCCACACATGGGCCATCGTGATCGCTATGCCTTGTCATGCCTACACTGGGACCATACCTAAATATGCCAATCTCGTGGGGGTATACAGGGTGATCAAACATATTTACTATAGTACTAATATACTTATACAAAATCTCTCTAATAGATGTATCTCTAAATTCCCATATCATCTGTCTTCCATCATATCTAGTATCAGCTGTCCTTAACTCTTGAGAGTCTACAAATTCAATGATGGAGTCCATATCTTCTTGAGATATAAAATTATGCTCTAGTTTCATACTATAATTATACTATGGAAGAAGCAATCTTATATGTACTATATAACAAAGACCTTCATGCTATTAAAATAGGTATAGCAGATATAGCTAATAGCCGTTATAAGGCTCATAGAGCTAGGGGATGGGATATAGTAGCCTATTGGCACTTTTTCGAACGGTATAAAGCAAGACACGTAGAATCTCTAGTACTAAAAACACTAAGAGTAAAACATAAACAACCCTATTTAAATAAACAAGAGATGCCTCAAGGTGGATACACTGAAACCTTCAATGCAGATAAGATATCCAAGAAACAGATCGTTAGACTCATAAATAAGGTTATCAAAGCTAACCCATAGGGCGTTCGATTTATCCTATTTTGTTAAGTTTACTCTTGAATTGTTAGGTTTTGATATTTAGATTTGTTAGGTTTTTACCATAGTTATCCACAGAGTTATGCACAATTTTATATCCAATTTTGATAGTTATTCACATAGTTATCCACAATTAGATGTTACTGTATTTTATTTCATATAGGGTTATAGTGGATGGAAGTGGAGAGATATGGAGAATGGAACACGACAGATCGTAGGGCCGTCTTAATCCTACCACAAATTACCCAAATTGTCAAATCAGACATATCCAAATTGTTATCAAATTGTGATATCAATCATAGTTATCAAATTGTTATATTTGACAAATTGGAGATAGTATGATATGGGGATTTTGGATCTATATCGTAATAAAAAAATATGTCCAAATCAGCTATAACCTTATACATAAATTAAATAATTTGATATAAGGATATCCCAATTTGGACAAACTTCAAGAAACAGCTATGTTATTTTACCTAGGGGTTTATTGTATATAGTACTAGGGGATTTGGGTATCTTTCGTAATACCCTGGCCTTTGGCCTGGCTGCCTTCGGCAGGGGGTAGCACGGTAAATGAGAAGAGTCTTTGCATACCAGTATACTTAGTAAAGGCATGCCATACAAATAGGGATAGCTCATCTCTATCAGCTTGTTGCTGAGCAGCTGCTTTAGGATATGCAGCTTGAAAGAAATGATTACGTGGACTCATAGATCAATTATATCATTATGCTATGACAATTTGACAAATTGGGAAAAATTTGATATGATCGTAATCATAATTTGGGAAAATAATTGTATCATCGTAATCCTGATTTGTCAATAGCTTATTGTAACAATTTGGTAACATAGGTCGACCCCTTTCGGGGGCAGTTAGCAACTACCATCTGTAGGAATCTGTTCTTCTGGAACACCCATCATTCTTAGGACAGACTGACTTCTATTGATAAGACCCTCAAGGTAGTCACCAAAACTATCATTGATGTCCAGCCCCTCTTTCTCATCGATAAACATTGCAGTATCACTAATTAGATAGTTGATAATCTCTTCGTTAGTCATTGTCTTGGTCATTAGGGTTTCTTTCTTTTAGGAGTTTGACATTAACCAGTCTACATCATTTTCGTCTGAATAGCAACCACAACACTCAACACAAATGATTTCGTTATCTTTGCTACAGTTTGGACACATAAAGGCATCCATTGTCATCTCAGGGTCTTTGCAGAACTCGCAGATGGTTTCTTGCAATTGCTCTAGGGTGTAATCCCTAATGTGGTCTGCCTTGAACATAGGTTCCATACTCTTTATCCTTTATCCACTCTTGGTATTCTTCTTCAGTAATTAGATTAGTATCAACCATTAGGTCTTGTTCAATCATCCAATCCCTTACCCACTCGTATAGGCTCTCTGTCCCATACTCAAGGGTAAAGTCAGGTGTGTTTGACTGGAGGGTATTCCATACAATGTCTTGAGTGCGTATGACTAGTTCTTCTTCTTGGTAGAAGTTATCAATCAAATTCCACACCCATAACCATAGCAGGCTAGGGAATAGAGTCTCATTTAGTTTAGTTAGTTTATCTAGTATGTCTCTTAGGACTGCTAGTTCTTCTAGTTTGGGGTTGTTTTCCATACTACTATTCTACTCGTTTCCTAGTAATTCGTCAAGTGTTTCGAATCCCGTGTCTTCTACGCCTACCGCCTCAAGAATGAGATCGAATGTCTCGTTGATGAAAGCCTTAGCCTGATCTGATTTTGCTTCTACAACATTGCTACTTACAAGATAGGCAAGTGGTAATCCTAGGTCATTGTATGCGATAAAGTCTTGAAAGCCCTCTTCATCACGATAGTTTAGCCAGATGTCTGCTAGGATGTCTGCTTTGCTTTCGAAACTAGTAGTTGGTTGTTCTGAACTCATTGTTTTCCTTTTCTTCTTGTGCTGTCTCTGTGAGTATTTCTAGCCGTCTAAATGCTGTGCTTGGTCTCATTCTTCCAATGTAAATGCCAACACGCTCAATGTCTAATCGCAAATCAGAAATCAAACCAGCAATCTTGATAGCCACCTTTTCCTCATCTGTCATTCCTCGTTGTCTCATAGTTATACCTCACAACTTATTATAGCAAAAATAAGAGAAGAGGGCAAGCAGTGAAAGTAGGAAATTTCTGCCTGCCCTCTCCCTGGTGGTACAGCCGTCAACCCCTTAACAGCTGTACTATCCTAGGAGCTAAGCTCAACTAGGAAGTCTCATACTTAGGAAATCCTTCTAGATATTCTTTAATAGTATCAGGAAGTACGGCCCAGTAATCTTTTAGGTACCCATACATGCCATACCATGCATCCCCACCATCAAAGTAAGAATCATTATTAATGCCAAGTAGTCTAATCTCTTCTACAGTTAGACGTAGAGGCTCATCAACCTCATGGTGGCCAGCACCATCAACCTTGTAGACATGAATGCTCCATGATGTAGGGTCGTAGTACCATTCACCATTGCGGTCCTCCCTCTCATCCATAAAGATGTTAAGGTCATAGTCAATTAGTGTACGGCCAGCATTCTTCTTACGCAATAATGTCAACATTGTCTTCTCCATAAATCTGCTTTAGGTCTTCTACAGTATCAATAGGGATATCAATGTCACCAAACTCGCATTCAGTGCAGTCTGGATTACCATCTTCAAAGCCGTCCTCTTCAGTACAGTCACAGCGACGGTAACACCAAGTAGGAACTTCAGTCCATTCATCTTCCCAAGGATTCTCAGTGATGTAGTACTGAATGCGATTTACATAGTGATAGCCAGCAACAAGGTAAGTACCGCTGTCTCCGTCAACCTCAGTCCAAATAAACTTAGGGTCATAGTTGCGAACAAACTCCTGCTCTTCACCATAGGTCTCAAAGGCAAGGTCACCGTTATTCCTAATACTATTAGTGATTGGCTTGAAGGTATCTACCCAAGCGTCGTAGGTATAAAACTTAGACATTATTCCTCTTCCTCATCTTTTTCATCTTCAATCATATCAACGTCAATACTATCAACAACACCAGAATGAGGATAGTCTTCATACTTCCAGCCATGCTCCTCTGCTTGCTCTGCTGAGTCAGCCTCTACCTCATAGTAGTATGTCACTTGAACTTCTACGCTATAAGTTGCCATTTTCCTATCTTTCTTTTAGAAGTGGAAGTCTACAAATACAATATACCAGTTCTTGACACCTTTGTCAATACTATCCAGCATGTGTTTTGTATTTACAGAAGCGTGGTGCATATCATAGAAGCAAGAGTTGAAGTCCCACTTACCCTGCAACATATCAATCATCTTGCCCAGCTCATATAGTTCGAATGAATAGTCTAGGTGTCCTGAGTAGCTAGATAGATATTCATCTAGGTTGATATTCTTATCATTGAAATATTTGCGGTATGTGTTGAACTCCTCAATACGTCCCTGAATACTATCATTTACTTCACTAGTAAACTTATCAGGGTCTTCCTCGTATGAGATAGTCATAGACTGCTCATTGTCGTCATACTGGCTATCTGGGGTTGGGTTCCAACGTCCACCGCCTGTGACAAACCAATCAAACCAAGCATTAGATGAATAATCATTATTGCCTAGCTCACTTTCAAGGGTGTCCTTGACCGTTCTAAAAGCTTGGTCTTTGTCGTCTGCTATTACTGCTATGCGTTGCAATACATGCATTTGCGTTTCTTTCTCTTGGGGTTATGTATATATTTTACACGATACCCCCGACATTGTCAAATCGGGAAAAAGATCTGGTGATCGTAATTGTTTTTTCATAATTAAATATATTATTATATATAAAGAAAGGTCGCCCCATTTCGATCACTTTGTCAAGTCCCGAAGGGGAGGCAGTTTTACGTGTTGCCTAGCACTAGCGTTTAGGCGTTAGCCATTACACCTTGAACCACCTTTAGCAAGCGGTTCTTCTCAGCGTTTATCATTGGGTCAAAGCCACTAGCACTTGCCAAGATAGATTCGTTGTTGCCACCACGTGCAGAGCGATACCAGTCCAAACGCTCAGTTAGAGCATTGAAAGCACCCCAAGAGGTTCCAGCAATCATGCCATTATAAGTGCCAGTGTAGATGTCGTTGATAACATCCACCTTGTTTTCCCACTTCTTGACAGCACCCTTAGTGTCCTTGTCAGGCTTAGGGTATGCAGACAGAATGATGTCGTTGAACTGCTTAGCAGTAACTTCTTGCTCAATCATAGCCTTAGCCATTAGGTCAAACTCATCCATGTATTTGTTAGCCAAGCCAAGAGTCTCACGAGCAACCGCAATCTTACCTTCGGCAGTCTGAGTGTGACGAATCTTGAAAGACTGCTTAGGACCACGTCCACGTGAACCAAGAGCAAGGTTTAGAGTGTTAGCACAGACAACACGAACAGGAGTAATGCTTGCCTGAATAGCAATCGAACCATCGTGGCTAGTGTTGATTAGAAGATAAGTGTTGATTTTATCTGCAACACCAGTTGGGTCAAGAACAGTCTCACGCTCAAGAGCAAGCGAACCAAAGACAACACGTCCATTCTTGATAGAGCCAGCAGTCTCCCAACGTCCACCACCGTCAAGGATGTTGTCACCGAATGAGAACAGGTCTTCATTCTGCAACACCTTGTAACGCTCACCAACAACACCTAGAATGTCATTCTGGGTCTTGTCAAACGGGTTAGTTCGGGTAACGAATGAATAGGTCTTGTCACTTGAAAAACCTTCTGGCACTGCAACATCCTCAAGACGAACATTCCAGTTGTCAAGGTGTGCCTTCTTTAGCATTTCGGCAGTAGTAACTTCTTCAGTGAAAACCTCACCGAGGCCATGCCAAGCAGGTTGACGCAATGATGCAAAAGCGGTCTCTCCGTTTGCACCTTGTTCTAGTAGATGAGCCATGGGTGGCTCCTTTCGTTTGTAGGGATTTCTTATAAGACTATTATTGCAGATACCACCGACAATGTCAAGTTATTTTGGGAAAAATATTTAGCGTGTCGTAAGTGTTTTTGACTTGACATTTGATCCATTTTGGGGTCGACACACATTCGATCAGATGTCAAGGGTATGAGTGATGAGCAGTTTACATGGACGTACTCAGGTCCCTTAGCATGCAGGCCATAACGAAAGAAAGGAAAAGACCTGCAGTACCCCTTATTCTACGTTAACCCATTTCATTGCGGTACGTAGAAGATTGTCATAGTCTCCACTCATGGATTCATTCATGTAGTCTTCAATCTCATCCTGAGTGGCTCCACCTTTGCGAAGAGCCTTAGATACAGCTCCCATGATAGAGAATGCATTACCGTCGTTGCCAGTTAGCTTTACAGTGATTGTTTGATACTTGCTCATTAGATTATCTCCGTTAGTGTTTCGCTGAATGATACATCATCTTCGTTTGAAAAGTCATACCCTTGGCCTTCATATTCGTCTTCAGTCTCATACCCCTGAAGAACAAAGAATTTAGCAAGAGCCTCATCTTCACTAGTGGCCATAACGCTGTATGACTCACCTGTTAGGATTGTATAGTGTTGCTTTTCCATTATGCCACCGCTACCTCTCTGAACGCATTCAAGTATACATCAGCAGTAGGTAGGTTGTCAAGAGGGAAACGAACTTCCACTCCACAATTACTAATAAACTCATTAGTCTGGAAGTTGACAGTAAAGACACCTTCACACATCAAATCATCTTCAATAAACTCAATGTCATTTTTCAGTGGCACACGGCCAGTTGAGTAAACTAGTACCTTTAGAATGTCTGAACACGTATCTCTAGTTAGACTAGGAAACATTACAGAAAACTTATTTGCCTCATCCATAGACATCCAGCCATCGTTGTTTACAACTGAATCAACTGCAGCCTGTAACTCTTCATCTGTGGCAAAGTAACCCTTATCCAAAGACATACGCAAACGGTCTAGGTTTTTGTATCCAGAAATAAACTCAAGAATGTTTAGACCCTGTCCGCTTGGATAGTGGTCCCATTGGCCATACTGTGCAACACGCACAACGCCATCTGAATCAATTACTTGTGTGATACCTCTTGTACCCATTTCTTTCCTTCTTTCGTTTAGTATTATTTTAGCAGAGGGGTCTGACAATCAATCTTCCCAATAGGAAGTATCTTGTCCATTCAATACAGCCTTGGCATAGTCATAGCGAGAGTTATCAGTTAGACCAGAAATGATTTCAATCTGCTCCTCGGTAAAAGAGTCATGGTCAGTTATGATAACTGGGCCACCGCCATAGTTTCCATCTTCACAAAAGTACAAGCCATCGTATTCAACATAAGCCATTGTGTGAGTTCCTTTCTTTGATACTATTATTATACGTATGGGGTCTGACATTGTCAACTTAATCTGGGCGTGTCGTAAGCTTTTTCTTAAACTGTTACCGTTTTGTTATAAAGGTCGACCCCAGGTCTCACCAAATGTCAAGCTTGGTTTGATCTTTTTCCTAAGATCTTTTGACACTGGCGAGAGGGTGAGCAGTTTTATCACTTGCTCAGGTGTTTTGTTTACTTCCCAACAAGGAAGAAACTTGACGGGGACTTTCGTTTAGCCTTCACAGGAATGTTCTTGGTCTGGTTGGTAGCACCAATAAACTTTCCATCAGCAGTGCGAACGACAGCCTTGTAGATTTCACCATTCTTAGTGTTCCACTTCTCAGTTGCGATAACAATCTTCTTACGAGCCATTTTATTTTCCTTATCTTTGTTGGGATTAGTAGTGTGAGCAGTTTAGCCTTGACATACTCAGGTCAGGTTGCTATTTTAGAGCAAGTCCATTACGGAAGAATACGAACTAGCGTTGATTTCTTCCTGAGAGGTCATACGCAGGATACGCAGGTTCTGTTCCAAAACTTCCTTGCGGTTGATGTGCTTGTTGCCATACCATTCAGACTGGTTAGGCTTCTTAGGCTCAACAGGGCGTTTAGGGAAGCCAACAATCTTGTCGCTATCAAAGGTAATCTCTAAACGACCAGAGTGTCCGTTGGTAATGCGTAGGTCTGACTGGTAATCATAGCCAATCTTATCTACATTCTTACTAACAAAGTCAATGATAGCCTTAGCAACATCAGACTTGTATGCTTCTAGGTCTGCCTCATACTTCTCATAGTCAGCAGGGTATGAAGCAACCTGAGCGTCAATCTCAGCAATCTTTTCCTCAATCTGAGCAATAACAGCAGAGGTTGGAACTTTTACAGATAGAGCACGAGCCATAGGGGGTTTCTTCTTTCTTTCGTTTTGTATTACTATTTTACTTGATTTGACAGGGGTTGTCAAGTATTGTGGGCAGTTTTAGGTGATACCCAGCACACTCGCATTACTTTACAGTAGTCCAGCGTGGCTGACCATTTACATCTAGACGGACACGGAACGAACCGCTAGGGTTCTTCACGATTTCCTGAATAGTGCCAGATACGCCTGACTTCTTAGTAGTGAACTGTGAGCCAACAGTTAGAGTGTTCATTTTGCTTCCTTCACCTAGTCTTCTCACTAGGATTTTGTTTGGGGAGTTTGTTCTCCGTTTTTGTTTACTTATTTATTATAGTGGATACCACAGACATTTGTCAAGTCTATTTGATAACTTTTTGATAACAACTATTTACTTTTTTGTCTGTTGATTTCCAACTACATCTATTATGGCACAGCCCTACGACATTGTCAAATCCAAAACGGGGAAAAAGATAACGGTTTCATAACGACACACCGTAATTTGACAAATGGATCAAAATGTGTCGACCACGGATCGTGCCAGCTGTCAAGCCAACACGCCGTGTTTTATTTATTTCTTAGTTGCACTGAACAGAATGTCATTGCGATTAAACACACATTGCGAACAGGTAACACATGCACTGCCAGTATTGCTAATTAGTTTAATTTTCTTAGCATTTTCGGGGCATGGAATGGCAGACTTAGCCTGAATGTCTTCAAAGTCTTTTTTACCTTCTGCAAAAGTGTTAGCAAGGTATGCTAGTTTAACTTCATGCTTCTTCTTGAGGCGAATGCCTAGTGAACGGTTTGCACTATCGGTTGAGAAATAGAGTGATAGGTTAGCAATACCAGTTAACGGTTCAACAGCGAATTCTGAACGGGTATAAGCCCAGAATTGAGTATCTGCATGCTTAAGAATTACATCCTTCCATGCCAATACATAAGTGTCATTAAAGAAATCACCGTCCCAGTGAATGCGGAATAACTTTTCTGCATTACGCTTATCACAATCCTTCTTGAAATCAACAATCATCTCATCTAATAGGTTATACATGGTAAGGTAATCAGCGTCTTTTAATTGTTCCCAATTCTGCAGCAGAATGTTCTTTACGCCTTTATAGATACGTTCAAGATTACCTGCATAGCAAATCTTTTCACATACAGTTGTTGCACCAGGGCATGAATACTCTTTACCGCTAGGCAATCCAAAAGTGTTAGCGATAGTAGGTGTCTTGCCGTTAGGTGATACAGCGTTAGTTACTTTTCTATCTTTGCTTCTAATAAGTGCCATTGGGGGTTAGCCTTTCTTTTCTAATCTAATTATACATTAGCGGTATGACGTTGTCAACCTTGTCTTTCAAATTCCTCATCCATGTCATACTCTAGCCATGCGTCTAGGTGGTGAGCTTCGATAATTGCATAGGCAGGGGCATCCAGTTGTCCACGCCATGATACGCCTTCAGGCAGGGTAATCATTCTATCCCCTTCACCTTCATTGAATGCGTCAATAGAATCGATACATGGTTGTACCATAGATAGTGGTACAGGTGGATAGTGGTTGCCTCTCAAGTGCATACCAATTGCGTCTTCTAGTGTTAGATTAGGGAATAGGTCTTTATCAGCCAATTCCGTTGCCATGTTGCTTCCCATAGTTATCCTTCTTTCGTTTGTTCAATAATAGCATTGTGGATGGCACTTTGTCTAGTCCTTTTACGGCGTGTCCTTCTATCAAGGTGAGTGCCACTAGCATTAGACTTTCGAATCTCTCTCATACCTTCGGCATAGGCAGGGTTAGCCGTTGGTTGATACTTCTTAGTCTTGTTTTTCATACAATAAGGCTATCAGAATTTAGGGTAAAAGTCAAGCCTATCTTAATTAAAGTCGTAAATGTTACCAAAATGTTATGTGGGTCGACCCTGTGGATAACTCTGTGGATAAGTACAGAGAGATCCAGGGGCCTGTGAATAACTACTTCAGTAGATCAGAAATTTTATCCTCAAGCTTTTTATTTCTTTTTATTAAAATAAAATTACAAGCCATAGAGATTAGAAAAAAGAATTCTATCACTCTGTTTTCTCTTTCATTACCTCATCAACAAATCGCTGGTAGTCAAAGTTTGGGTTATCATTCTCAAACATTTCAGCAAACTCATCAACAATCTCTTGAAGAACAAGATAGTCAATCTCATCAACATAGTTGTTTAGAATGTTTGCGGTTGCTACATAGTCTTTACGAGTCATCATTTTATTTTCTATCCTTTGTTAGTTGTTGTTATTATTCTACAGGGTTTGACTGACATTTGCAAGGGGACACGATAATTGTCATTCCTTGAGTTGTTTCTACGCTAGCAAGTGTATCGCAAGCGTCACACATAAATAGTTGCATAGAGTATTCTGGTTTCTTTCTTAGTTTCATTAGTTATCCTCACAGTCGTGACCAAAGTACCATTCGGAAGCCTCATCAGCATTCCACATATCGAATTTGCGATTACATTCATTACAGGTCATAGTCATTAGGCATTCACCCCAATCGTTGCCCAAAAGTCTGAGAACAATGGGCTACCTGCGAAATACTGAGGACGAACACGAACAGCATAAGCATCACCATTTGATAGGTAGATGTCATCACGCTTTACAGCCTCAACAATGATTCCCTCGTTTCCACGACGGACTGACGAACGGTAGTAAGTATCTACTAGAATCTCTTCTACCGAATAACCTTGAATCTTTGACATTAGTTGTCCTTTCTTTATGATTTTATTTTACACTATAGGTCTGACATTTACAATACGACACGCCGTTACTTTTGAGAGTTTATCCAATCGTTATGACGCTTTAGAAACTCATCACGGATTTCTTCTTCTTTGAAGGTATCCTGGTTTTCAAGGGCAGCGTAGAAACGCTTCTTGTCTTGTTCAATGGCTCCAGCCCAATCGCTGTAGCAAGCATAAGACATATCAGCATATTTGCTAACAAGAGTTTCGAATAGTTCTGTATTTGTATTAGTAGTCATTTTTGACCCTTTCTTTTGTTTTTCTAATAAGATAATTAAATCATACTTTTCTTTAAAAGTCAAGCCAATTTGGGGTGTTTTACATCACATTCTTATAACGACACGCCCGACAGCGTCGACCAGGTTTCCCTGGATTTGTCAAATCAATCAAACGCCCATTGGGAGGCATACATCTCCCCAATAGCCTCCTCCTGGAGTTGGCGGTTCTCCGCCTGGCGAAGGTATTCCTTCTGCTCAGGGGTCATAGCTGCCTCCTCAGCAGCCATCTCCTCCTGCCAAGAGAGGAAGTCATCCCACTCAGCTTGCATCTGCTCTGGGGTCATTTCGTCTTCGTAGTACATAAGTTCACCTTTCGTTATAGGTATAACCTATCACACAAACTGGGGAATGTCAACTGTTTCTTAACAATGTTTTGTAACGGTTTGATAACGGCGGTCGACCAGATCCAGGAGCTTTTGTCAAGTCCTGGTCTGGCGTGTCTCTAAAAAGGTGGTTGGTTGTCCTGCTCACCTTGGCGGTATCCAGCAGATTTGCCAATACGATAAGCAACATACACAAACACGATGTCAAGCAATAGGTTGAAGCCGTTGTAAAAAATCATTAGTTTCCCTTCTGAGAAAAGTCTACATCATCAACGAGCATTATGTCAATAAGACCAATTAGGTATTCTAGTTCAGCGGTATCCATTATAGATACTCGCTTAGGTCTTCGCCAAGGTATCCCTCAGCGTCAAGGATAGGCATTAGCCCGTCATACTCGTTACAGTTAGGGCAAACATAAGCGTAGGTTACGCCGTAGCAGTATACGCAGATGCGTAGGTCTTTATCTTCTTTTGTTAGTTTAGTCATTTTGACTTCCTTTCTTTATCTAAGATAAATCTAGCATAGGGGTACGACATTTGTCAAGCTTTTCGTAGCGTGTCGTAGGGGTTAATTATAACAATTTGATAACGGGTCGACCACTTTTTAGATCAGCTGTCAAGCCTTTCCAATAAGTGTTCCTCTAATTCCTAGTGCATCACATGACACACGCAAAGAAGTACCGTTTTTTATTTTAGAAGGGTACTGCTCAACAAACGCATTAACACTTTCTTTAGTTGGAAGTGTAATTGTAGAAACATTACCATTGAAACTTTCTAATCTAACTTTATACATATTTATTTCCTATTCTTTAGACAAGTGAGTAAGTATCCTGATGAGCAACGCACTCACCAATTTCACCATTTAGGTGGTAGTGGGTATCTAAACCCATTTCAATTTCTTTTCCGTTATCAAGAGTGATACGGACAGCATGAGCATTGTGCCCATGAATCTTAGTTACTACACCATTAGCAATAGGGTTAGTGTAGTACATTTTACGGGCTAAGAAGCCACCGCTAGGGCGTTCTGAACCTTCGATTTTCTTACTACCTGCACGATTGTAGATAGCAACATTTGAACCTAGTTCAATAGTACGAAACTTTTTCATTTAAGTTATCCTTTCTAAGATACTTTCTTTTATGCCATTAGTATAGCAGGGGGGTCTGACAAATAGGGGCTTTATTTGCTAATGCTCACTGTGATTTACACCACATTTATTTGATTAGGCTCATTACCCTATCTGTCCTTTATTTAATTGTTATAGGAGTATCCTAGCAGATAAACCCTAAAAAGTCAAGTTATTTTACGGCGTGTCTTATAACATTCTTATAACGACACTCCCGAGTGCGTGGGTCGACACGGATCGCAGCTTTTGTCAAGTGCGACACGCCCTTTTTATTCATCACCTACAAACATGTAGACCATGGTAGAAATAAGCCCTATTAGGGCAAACATGCCAATAACAAAGGCACCCATGTTGCTCAGGGTAGCAAGTACCACATCAGGGTTAGTATAAGCGTTAATTCCTAGTAGTACCGTGGTAGCAGATAGGGCTACTGATAGGGTTGAAATCTTTACCATGTTCTTTGCGTACTTAGTCATTTTATTAGTTAACCTTTCTTTTGTTTTATTCTAGCAGTGAATTTCTAGAATGTCAATGATGTCTGATGATGTTCTAGCAGATACCTCATCACCGCATTCTGGGCAGGTAGCGAGGTAGTAGCGGTCATCCCAGTGTAGTGGAATAACCTTACCTGTAGTTAGTGAAACAACCATTTTATTTCCTTTCTTTATGATTACTCTAGCGTATACCTACGACATTTAGTCGTTAGGGCAACCGTATGCTTCGTGGCAGTATACACATACTTCTTCACCACATTCAGCACACTCATCTTGTGGTGTGTGGTTGTCGCAAATCTCACAGTATCCAAAGTCTTCTGCGAAGTATTCCTTAGTGTTCATCTTGAACCTTTCTTTCTTTATCTATATATATCTAATCACACATTAGATAGTTTGTCAAGTGTTTTGGCAAAGTTTTTTGTAACGAATTTATAACGAAGGTGGCAGGGGTGCATCCACACTATTTTTTCTTGACTTTTTAGATCAAAACATGTATCGTACATATTTAAAAAATATTCAGATTTTTGTCAAATCGAAAAATAAAATTTTTTTCAGAATTTGTCCAGGAAGCGATAGTGGGCTAGCCAGATCATAATTAGATTACGAGAGACACCACACATATCTGCAATTTGGCGAGGGGACTTCTTGAGTACCATAAACTGCTGATATAGAAATTCACGATCTTTAAAACTATTAGAGTACATATACTTTCCTTAAGATAAAAAATAGACCAGACAAATTAATATCTGGCCTATTCGATTTTATTTTTATTAGCGGTTAGTGTTAATATAACCATGCTCAACGAGCAAGTCAAAAAGCATTCCATTAACATACATTAGCTGAGGTCTTTGCTGAGAAAGAGCTTGCTCTACTTGGTCACTTGGTGCATTTTGCTGAATAGCCATCTGGCGATTCATGTTATCGATATAATCCGACATGAGCTGTACAACTTCATCACGTAGCATATCTGTCTCCTTTTCTACTAGTAGGTTACTATAATATCATAAATTGCAAGTTAGTGCAATTTGGCACGGTACACAATCAGCGTAGCTGATCTCAAATAAGACTTACCACTTATGCACAGGACATTTCGCTTGAAGCAAAGTAGTCTTTAAATGCATAAAACAACCACACTTAGCACATCTAGCTGACTTAGGTCGAAAGAACTCACATGACTTGCATATGTCCAAACGTTTCTCAATAATGTCTTTATCTGAGCGTGGCTTACTAGGGTCAAATAGATCAGTAAACTTGACATCCCCTGGATTTTCTGTCATAATGGTTTATTTTATCACAAAAACATGATACAATAGCACTATGACAATCGCTAACAGTTCAATACGCCAGCATGTGACTGGCAACGGTACAATTATTTCTCTCACAACTGGTCCAGATGTTTACCAGCCACTGTCAGAGACAGCTCCAGCATGGGGAGTCCTTAAGGATATCCTAGCTGCTCTTCCATCACGAGATGGCATCACAGTTGCAGACTTTGGTGCTGGTGTTGGTCAATTTGCTATTATGACAAAGTGGACCTACCCAGAGATTAACGTCAAGGCATACGACAACGATCCAGCTGTAGAAAAATACATTGTAGAAAATCTAACTGTTCACGCAAACCTTGCTGCAGACGCTATCGATATCAACATTCAAGATGTTGCAGACATTGCAAATACAGAGGAATTTGATGCAATCATTTCATGTCCTCCATACTATGCAGACATTGTCAAGACTCTAAACATTAACCACCCTCACCTAAATGATCCAGAAGCTACTGTTTTTGGTGGATACAAGGGACTAGAGAAGCAAGCAGTTTTCATGGATAAAGCTGTAGAAACTCTAAAGACTGGTGGTGTTCTTGTTACAGTTCACGCACGTTCAGCAAAAGATGATATCGCAACTATGCTTACAGAGCGTGGATTCACAAATATCTCATACAGCCAGGACGAAAATCTATCAGAGCTAATGCCAATTGTAGATGCTGGATTCACTGTAGCTTATAAGTAACCCATACTTAGCAACTGCTCACTAGGAAACTAGTGGGCTTTTTGCTTATTTGGGGGAGAAACCTCTATACGGCGAACTTTACCGCTGGCTTAAAATCATTTTGTCGCTTCGCTTTTATTCACAGGTTGTGGATAAGTGTTAAAAATGGAAGTATAATTGTACTATCATGACAACCCTAGAAATCACTCAAATGATTATTGGAATTCTTGTCTCCGTCGGAACTTTTATTGGACTATCAGCAGCAGGTGTCCGCTGGCTAGTAAAGCATTACTTCAATGATATCAAGCATGAACTAAAGCCTAATGGTGGATCAAGCATAAAAGATCAGGTTAATCGAATGGAATTGCAACATAGAGAGTTTCAAGCCAGATTGGACGATGCTGATTTAACTAGAAAAGATATGAATAAGAAAATCGATAAGATGTATGATTTACTTTTAGATTATATTGCTAATAAGAAATAGTATATAATATATATAATATATAAGATATAAAAGATATATTCTACTTAGAGATAGTATTTAATATTTAATATAATAATAATTCTAGCACAGAGTTCTGTTCTTTGAGGCCAAAATCATAAAAATCTTTATAACTTTTTTATAACTCTTTTGTAACAGAACTGAAAATAGTAAAATATGATATACTTTGAATGGCTAGTATCTAGGTCTGTCTCTCATACCCACCATGCCTAGATACTAGTCTTTTTTAATTTTATGATGTATAATGGTATTACTATGGCATCACTTTATGAACCCTCAACCTTTGGCTCAGATCCAGCTATTGTTAAATGGCAGGTAGTCCGTGGCGACACAGCCGAAATCCGCATAGAATTCTACGAGGCAGACGAAGATACAGCCCTCAACACATCTGGGTGGCAATACGTAGCAAGTGCTTATGATCCTAGACTTGACACAATCGACGAGCTTGATGTAACAGTTGGAGCTGGCTTTGTTGTGGTTACTGCATCAGCAAATACCACAAAACTATGGGGTGCTGGGTATGGCTCAGTAATTGCAGAACTACTTTTTGATCTTCAGGTTACAAAGCAGGACGGTACAGTGTGGACACCAGTTCTTGGAAACATAATAGTCCTAGGTGATGTCACTTATGGAGGAAGCTTATGACAGTAATTAAGATTGTCCCTATGCCAGGATCTCCTGGTCCACAGGGAGACAGGGGAGAACGAGGTCTGCAGGGCCTACAGGGCGACAACGGGCTTGCAGGAGCATCTGCATACCAAATAGCTGTAGGAAACGGCTACACAGGCTCTGAAGCCCAATGGACAGCATCTCTGGTTGGGCCAAAAGGCGACAAAGGTGATTCTGGAAATCCAGGTCAAAATGGTCTTACTGGTGCATCTGCATATCAGGTTGCCATCTCAAATGGCTTTGTTGGCTCAGAGTCCGAATGGCTTGCTTCTCTAGCTGGACAAGATGCCTCAGTTGGAGATTTTGAAATTGCTGGGAATACAATAACTGCACATGGAGACATAACTGTAGGTATTGACGTAGTCCCAGGACAAATTCACTTAAATGCTTATAATGGAGCAAAGGTTACATACTCAGAGCCACTTGGTGGATTGTTCTTAAATGGAGATACTGATGCACACAGGGCTGTCACATTTGGTGACTTGTCTGAGGTAGGAGCTATCCCATCACCATCAACATACACTCCAGTTCTTTCTGGTACTGGATTAATAGTTACAAATAATCTTGCTACTGGACACTATACACTTATTGGAAACCTAGTATTCTTTAGAATCAAGGTTCCACTTACATATGTTTCAAACTTTGGTACTGGATCTTATAACCTTACCCTGCCATTTGCACCAGCAGCAGATTTTGTTGTTCGTGATGGAATTATAAACGACGCATCTGCAGCGGTAAAGTATACACTCAGCGTACATGGTACACTTGGAAGCACAACAGCTAGCCTAAAATATTCTGCAGGAAGCCAGTTCTACGATGTTGACTACAACTCTCCACTAGTTCTTGCAACAGCAGATAGCTTTATTGTTAGTGGAACATACGAGAGGCAAGCATAATGGCATACCCAGCATCATATGACATGAAATATTACAAGGGCGATACCCTTGAGTTTAGAATTTATCCAAAAGATAACTCTGGTGCAGCATTTGACCTAACACTGTTTAATACAGCAAAATTTACTATTGCTGATGCTAGAGGTGATGGTGCAACCAGACTAACTGGATTTGCAGAAATCACAACCGACTCAACAAATAGTTTGACATATGTCACATGTGCGATTTTGCCAGGTGTGGGGTCACAGCTTGACCCAACTATTACATATGTGTACGACGTTGAAATAACAAAGAACTCTACACCATATCCATATGTGTATACTCTAGTTACTGGAACTATTGCAGTTACAGACCAAGTTAGCGGTGCACTATAGTGGTAGATATCGTAAGCACCATCTCATCAATAAACTTAAATGTTCTTAGCGGTCCATCTGATATTGAAATCGCTGTAGATTATGGCCAGCGTGGTGATCGTGGAAGCTTAATTCTTTATGGACAGGGAAAGCCACATCTAGTAACCCTGCCATCAACTCCAGCAGTATACGACATGTATATTAATCTGTTGCCATCAGACGATGAGTACCAATGGGTTTACCAATACATCTCTCAGCCATCTGGGTATGGCTGGAAAGCATTGTTCAAACTAAATCCAAACACTTACAGCAAGAATGAGGTATTATCTTTTTCAAATGGAAGTGCAGAGATTTGGATTCCAATTGTTTCAATCACTGGCGGAAATGTTTCAATAGCCAGCATGTCTTCTGGAAGCTTTAACGTTCAGCATACAATTGTTGCACAAAATCCTATCGCATCAGCAGTATATCTGAGCGACATCGCATTATCGCCAGATGAGATTCTGGCCCTACCAATTACCATAAAAGCATCAGAATATGTGAACGGTGAATGGTCCTTGCTGTCTGGAGAAAAGACAGTTCACGTATTTATTACTATGGTATAATTTTGGAAGGGTGAAAAATGGCTACGCAAAATATTGATGGTACCACTGATGGAAGTGGTGTATTTAATACAATTATTCCAGGATATGATGATCCTGCTGACATTCAAGCTGCCTTAAAGCTATTCTTGTATGGATCAACTTCATACAATGCAAATCCAGATAGCTACCCTGGAAGTACCGAAGAGGCTAGAATTGCTGCTGCAAAGTCAGCATTGCCAAATCCTTCGATTGCAAGATATGTCCATGTTATTGAACAAGAGATTGCAGCTATCCGTGCACTAGGTATTGGATCTTCTTATGGAACGGAGCCAGCTAGTCCAATTTCTGGGCAAATCTGGATGACTTCGGCAGCAATTGACATTGTCCCATCTCCAGCAGTTGCAGTGTATCAAACAACTACTCCAACAACTGAATTATTTAATGGACTACTCTGGGTAGATAGCAGCGGTGCTACACCAGTTTTGAAGGTATATGACACCGCAACAACTTCTTGGAAGGTAGTAGGTTAATAAATGGCAACGATTAGTGCAGATGGAAAAGTAGCTTATATATTTGATGGATCCGTATGGGTTCCCATTGCAGCAGCAGGTGGAGTTAATCCATCAGCAGACTATGTTTGGACTGGAGATCATGAATTTTCTTCTCCAGTAACTTTTGATGCAGTTGTAAAAGACAAGGCTGGTATCAATAACTTCCTAAATCCTGCTGAGCGTGATGCAGCACTTACTTCTCCAGTAACTGGTCTAGTGGCATTCGTTGCACAGGCAGCTGATGGCTCTACAATTAATGATATTCAATTTTACGATGGAACAAGATGGCGTTCATCAAGCGATGCTGCCATATTGAAGGCACCATCTATTTCTGCAAACGCATATACGCTTGTTGCAACAGATGCAGGAATAAGCCTAAAGGTAACCGACAGTACAGACACAGTTATCTATATTCCAGAAAATGCTTCAAATTCTTTTAAGATTGGTCAGAAGGTAGAAGTTCTAAGACTAGGTTCTGGAAACGTTTCTATAGCACCAGTAAGCGGAACAGTTACACTAAATAGTAAGAATGGTAATCGAAAGATCGCAGCACAGTATTCTGGTGCAGTGCTTACAAAAATCGATACAAACTCTTGGCTACTAATAGGCGATTTGACGGCTTAGGATACATAGATGCTAGGTTCTTTCGGCTTGTGGGCATCTTCAAAGGGTATGAAAGAGATTTCAAACCTTGTTGGATTGACTCGCATTACAGCAAAGTCACAGATAGCTTCTGATGGCTTCATTGTTGGTACTGAGACACCTCAGAATTTTTCAAGCCCATCTGATGAATCAAAACATGATATAGTACTTTCTCAAAATCCAATAGCTGGAGATAGAGCACCATACGAATCATCGGTAGATCTTGTCTACGGAATATTCAGCTTTACGCCATTCTCAGTTTTTGGCTTTACCCCTGCATTTAACGTGTTTAGCTTTTCACCATTTAACGTGTTTAGCTTTGCACCATTCAACGTATTTAGCTTTACCCCATTCTCAGTATTCGGATTTAGCTTCTCTGTGTTCAGCTTTGTACCATTCTCTGTATTTGGATTTAGCTTCTCAGTATTTAGCTTTGCACCATTCTCAGTGTTTGGGTTCAGCTTTTCTGTATTTAGCTTCACGCCGTCATTCTCAGTATTTGGATTTACTCCAACATTCTCAGTATTCGGATTTAGATAGAGTCTATATATCTGACATAAGATATGTCGCTATAGGTTCCACCAAATCGCTTAACGTTGTCTATTGATGTTCTTTTCCCAGGGGCAGGGGAGTGAATCATTAGCCCATTACCGATATATATACCAACATGATATGCCTTTGAGCTATTTTCGTAATGGAATGCAACAATGTCACCAGGAGCAGGATCTGACACCTTGTTCCCACCAAGTGCCTGTGCCGTAGCACGATGCTCTAGCTCAATATTCAATTGCTCATAAAACCACATTGTTAGTCCAGAGCAGTCCCAGCCACTAGGTGTGTTTCCAGAAAATACGTACCAAGTTTTTCCAACATGCTTTTCAAGATTCTTGATTGCTACAGAAATCTTCTTAGAGTTATCCTTTAGTTTTAGCACTTTTAGATATTGCTTTGTTAGCATGCTTTGTGTTTCTGGATTATCAGATTTCAAAACATTGTCTAATCCAATAGCAACTAGCTTTGGAATAGTAGGCTCAACTGCCTTAGCAGGAGCGATAGATGTTGTTAGCATTAGTAGTGTGGTTGCAGTAATGCCAACTGCTTTAATAGCCTTCATAAGACTACCTCCTTATTTTTTATGTTGTTACGACCTCTGTCACAGGTCCTGGCAGACAGTATTCTTTACAGCGATAGCCTTGAATATGCTTGTCTATAGTTTTCCACGATTTTCACTTTGTTGTCACTCTGTTTGATCATTTTTGCCTATATGAACAAAAAGTACCCCGAAAGGTACCATTAGATTATAACACGTTTTGAGTCATTTTTCAATACAAGTCTGGTATACTTGTAATATGGCAACTGGAAGATCAACAAACTATAACCTGCCTTTCCCTCTAGCAGTAGATGCCGTGAATGTTCACGGAGATATTAAAAGCTTGACTGAAAGACTTGACACAATTTTGCCACAAGCATCATATGTTGATATTCCAGCAAAAAATACATCATCAGAAACAATTCCAGCAGGATTTCCAGTTATAATTACAGGACACGATGGTACAAATGTTGGAATATCTAAAGCAACCGCTGCGTCTTCTACAGCTATTCTTGGCTTGTCTAGAACAGAGATTTCTATTTCTGGCACAGGAGTTGTCGTTGTTGCAGGAGTTATTAATGGTGTAAATACATCACAGTTTGATGCAGGACAGACATTGTTCGTAGCAGAAAATGGTGGACTTACTGCAACACAAGATGGAAATCAGGGAACTGCAATCGCAACTGTTGTTAACCCAGCAGTATCTGGTTCAATAATTGTCGGGGCAAAGTCAAACTCAACATGGGGATCGCTCAAAGCTGGTCTTTCATAATTAATGATATAATAAAACTATGGCTGTTCTTCGTACAACTACAACTACTTCAACTCAGGCAGTGAATGACGCTGGCGAGATTGAGGTTGGGGCTACGCCACCAGTTATTCGATGGACCGTGGTTAAGGGTGACTACGCATCTTTTAGATGTTACGTAGAAGATGACTCTGGTGTTCCAATTGTCCCTGCTGACTATGTTATTAAGGCAGACTTTAGACGTGGAACTGAAAAACTTTTTCATATTACTCCAGCTCAGACAGAGTTTGACAATGCTGGAGAATTTACGATTACTTTGCTGCCAGCACAATGCAAGTTATTGCAAACAAATGATATTTTTGATGTTCAGCTCTCCGATGCTGTCGTAGTTTGGACGGTATGCCGTGGAATTATGACTGTAATCGCAGAGGTAACTGATCGCTAATGGCCAAGACGCAAGTAATCACTACAGACAATTCAAATTTATTCTTTATTAAGTCAACCGTAAATCCTATCGGTGAAGTTCAGTCTATACTTCCAGCAAACTTTGTAAATGCTAAAAATATTAAGTACGTTGCTAGAATAGATGTTGTAGAACATCTACCATTTAGAGTTAGATTTTCTGCAATTGGGCTAGACACATACGATAGAGGAAACCCTGCAGCCATTGGTCTTGCCATTATTGGATATAGCAATTACATTCTTTAAAATGCTTAAATATCCTGTATAATATAACTATGGCTAGAACCTCTCTTACAAACCTCAAGACACTTTTTGAAACTGGAGACAGACCTTCTCAGAGTGATTATGAAGCACTGATCGATACTGCAAATGCTAATTCGACAGATCTTGGGTCATTTGGTAATAATGAAAATACTATCTCTGGGATTGAGAGCTCAACTGTTGTCGATACTTTTGATGCTACTGCTTGGAGAATGGTCAAGTACATTGTGTCAATTTCAAAGACAACAAATGGAGATAATAAGTTCTATGCAACAGAGTTGACCGTACTATGTGATGCTGACAATATCAGCGTATCTGAGTACGGAACAATTGACAATGATGGGAATATGGGCACCGTTAGCGTCTCTCGCACTGGAGATACAGCAAGTTTAGTTGTAACCCCAGATGCAATAATTCGACCTGTCACAGTACGTTTTGCACGTATTGGACTTAAGGCGTAATATACAAGGAGATAAACATGGCAACAGTCACTAAAGACTTTAAGGTTAAGAGTGGTCTCGTTGTTGAAGGTGCTACAGCTACCGTCAATAACTATGATGTTCTAACCAAGAAGCAAGATGACCAAGATTATATTGTCAACCTTATTGGTGGTACAGCAACCTCAGCAAACACACCAGACAGCGTTGTAAAACGTGATGGATCTGGAAACTTTGCAGCAGGAACCGTAACCGCAGATTTGGTTGGTGACGTAACTGGTAACGTAGTAGGAAACGTAACTGGTGATGTAACTGGTACAGTTTCAAGCATTGCAAATCACGACACTGATGATCTTGCAGAAGGAACAAACCTTTACTTTACAAACCAAAGAGCACTTGATGCAACTGCTTTGGCGTATGATGCAGCAGGTTCTGCAGCAGCAGCTCAAACTGCAGCAAATGTTTACGCTGATGGCGTAGCTCTTTCTGCAGAGACAGATGCAAAAGCTTATGCAGATAGCCTAGCAGTTAACTATGACACAGCAGGAGCTGCTCTAAGTGCTCTTACAAACGCAAATGCTTACACAGACACAGCTGTTGCTGGTTTGGTTGACTCAGCACCTGCACTACTAGATACTCTAAATGAACTAGCTGCAGCGATTGGAGACAATCCAAGCTATGCAACAGACGTAGCAAACCTAGTTTCAACAAAAGCAGACACAACGTACGTTGACTCACAAGATTCAGCAACACTAACATCTGCTAACAGCTATGCTGATGGACTTGCAATCAATTATGATGCAGCAGGTGCAGCAGCAACAGCTGAGACTAACGCTGAGGCCTATGCTCTTGGCTTAGTCGGACAGGAGGTGATTGACCGTGACGCTGCAATTTCAACCGCTATCAATGCTATTGATACAGATGATATTGAAGAGGGCACAGTCAATCTATATTTCACACCTGAGAGGGCAGTAGCTGCAGTTGGTGGAACCATTGGTGATGCTATAGACTTGCTGACAACAGATGACATCGAAGAGGGAACCTCCAACCTCTACTTCACAGATGCTCGTGCTGTGTCAGCTCTTGAGGCTGTAGTTCCAAACTTTACAGAAATTGACATCAATTCTGTAGCAACCCAGGTTGCAGCAACCCAATCAGTTGCGGTAGCTAGCCAGGTAGTTGCACACCAGTTTGCAAATACAACACACCGCTCAGCTGAATATACAGTTAAGGTAGCCTATGGAACTCACACAGAGCTTTCAAAGGTAATGATTACCCTTGACTCAACAGACAACGTAGCAATTACTGAGTATGCAATTGTTGGAACTAATGGTTCTGCATCAACAATTACTGCAGATGTAAATGCTGGTAACGTAAGATTACTTGTTACAACAGCTAACAATAACTCTATCGTTACAGTAGTAGGAACACTTATCGCTTAAGATAATTTAAAGGGAGTATAGTAGATGGCAACAGTAAACAAGGATTTCAAGGTAAAACATGGAATTCAGGTAGCAGAAGGTGGAGTCTTTGGTGGACCTGTCGTGGCAGGAAATCCAACAGATGACACACATGTGGTAACCCGTGGATATTTGAACGCAAATGCTAGCGGTGTTACTGTTGCCTCTACCCCTCCTGAATCAGCTGCAGCTGGAAAGCTGTGGTTTGACACAGTAACAAAAAGAATTAACGTCTATGATGAAACTGATGGATGGCTAACTGTAGCAAATGTTGATGATACACTAAATGTTCCTCAGCACATTCACGATACATCTATTGGCGGAAATGGACTAGTAACAACTACCTTCCGTGAAGGTGGATCTATTCCAGCAAGTCCTATGTCTAGTGGAATCGATGGCGGTAGTCCATCATCAACAGAGTTTACTCTTATCTTTGATGGTGGCTCAGTTACAGATAATTTTAACTAAAAAGTAGGATATAATATAAGTATTTGGTATTCAATATACCATATAGAGGAGAGTTTTTAATGGCAACAAGAATGCAGCAACGTAGAGGCACAGCCACACAGTGGACTGATGCTAACCCAGTTCTATCAGCTGGTGAAATCGGTTTTGAGACCGACACAGGTCAGTTTAAGATGGGTGATGGGATTGCCAATTGGATAGACCTATCATACTTTAAGAACCTAGAAGACCTAGGTGGAAGCCTTGACGACTACATTCTTCTAACAGAAAAGGGAGTTGCCAACGGTGTTGCAACCCTTAACGAATCAGCTCAAATTCCAATCGAACAGCTTGCTACCATTATTCAGAATGCTCCTACAACTCTAGACACTCTCCAGGAGATTGCTGCAGCTATTAATGATGCTAACGGTATTGTAAACAGTGCAATCTCAGCTGCAATTGCAGAAGAGGTTACAGATAGAAATACAGCAATTTCAGATGCTATTTCTACAGAGGTAGCTGATAGAAATACAGCCATTAACACATCAAGAACAGAGATTGCAGGAGACATCCAGACTGCAATAACAGATAGACTAGCTGCTGCAACAACATCAGACATTGACGAAGGCACAAATGAGTACTTCACAATAGAAAGAGCTCAGGATGCAGTTGCATCAATGATCTCTGGAACATCTGGAATCGTTGCAACATATGATGATGCTACAAATAGCCTTACAATCTCTACAGACTCTACATTGGCAACCGACACTGACCTATCTACAGCAATTTCTGATCACAATTCAGATACACTAAATGTTCACGGAATTGCAAATACAGCAGAGCTTGAGACACAAACTGGAGCACAGGCAAAGGCAGATAATGCACTTACAGCTGCTGCAGCATATGCAGATGGACTGGCTGTAAATTATGACGCTGCTGGAGATGCAGAAGCTGCTCAAACTGCAGCAGAAGCCACAGCTGCAGGACTTTATGCAACAAAGATTGCCCCAACAATCACTGGAACAGCAACAGTTGAAAACATTACAGTAACTGGAAATCTTGTTGTTCAGGGTACAACTACTACCGTAGATACAGCAAACCTTGATGTTACAGACTCACTGATCTACCTAGCTTCTGAGCAATTCGATACAGATGCTCTAGACATTGGTATTTTTGGTGCCTATGGAGATGTCCAGGCAGGACACGCACACACAGGGCTTGTTCGTGACGCATCAGACAGCAAGTGGAAGCTTATTTCTGCTGGACCAGAGCCAGTAGCAAACGTAATTGACTTCTCGTCAGTAACGTATGACACACTTAAGCTAGGTGGGGTAGAGTACCCAGACGGAGTCCAGGTAAAGCAGGGCGTACCATCACTGACATCAATTAATCAGCAAACAACTGCATACACTACTGTTCTATCAGATCGTGACAAGCTTGTTGAGATTAATTCATCTACAGGAGTGACGCTGACAATTCCAACAGAGGCATCTGTTGCATACCCAGTTGGAACTTCATTCGACATTCTTCAAACTGGAGCAGGACAGATTACAATTGCTGGAGCAGCAGGAGTAACTGTAAATGCTACACCAGGACTAAAACTACGTACACAATGGTCATCTGCAACTCTATTCAAGAGAGCAGCAGATACATGGGTAGTGTACGGAGACCTTTCAGCTTAAAACTACTTAGATAAGGATATATAGATGAGCAAAAGAGCAGGTAGACACTCTCAACAAGCAAATGACTTTTTGCAGCCTCAAGCACCTATTAACGTAGTTGCAACAGATGTAGGAACTGGTAGAGCGTACAATAATGGTGCTGCATCAGTATCATTTGCATTGCCAGAAGGCTCTCCAGCTGCCACATCATATACTGTTACAGCTTCTACTGGACAGACAAACACTGGATCATCATCACCAATTATTGTATCTGGCATTGCCTCAAATGCAACGCCAACATTTACAGTAACTGCTACGAATGCAGTTGGAACTTCCCCTGTCTCAGCAGCCTCAGCATCTGTGGCCATTACAACTGTTCCAGATGTCCCAACTGGTGTTTCGGCTACATCTCCATATGGAGCAAACTACGACACTGTGACATGGAATGCCCCAGACGCTGGTGGAAAAACTATCACCAACTATCACGTAACTGGAAATGATGGAACATCTGGAGATACATCAAGCACATCAATCAATATTGGTCAGGGCGGTGGAGAAACTCAGGCATATACTGTTTATGCTACAAACGCTAACGGAAACTCTAGTGTCTCAGGAGGAAGTAATACTGTACAAACGTTCTCATTCGTTCCATTCTCAGTATTTGGATTCTTTGGAGTGTTCGCCTTTGCACCATTCTCAGTATTTGGATTCTTTGGAGTATTCGGTTTTGTTCCTTTCTCAGTATTCGGTTTCGTGCCATTCTCAGTATTTGGATTCTTCGGGGTATTCGGTTTTGCCCCTAAGTTCTCAGTATTCGGATTTAGATAAGCATCTATCATCTCTATAGTGTATAATAATCTTATACACAGAATGGAGTATGAGCATGTATAAAGACCAAACACCATTGCGTAGCATTAGTCAGACTACGCAGGGACACAAGTTCTTTGAGCGTTATTTGGATAATGACCTAGAACTTCTTACAAAAGAACTGCAAATTCGTTACGAGCTAATTGAGCAAGCTAAGTTACCTGGAGTCACACCAATGTCACCATTTGAGGCATGGAAAGACTCCAATAGTGTTTCAACAATGAAGTGGAGACAGTACAATGTTTTCCAGTTCCACATTGATGGAATTTATGAACTGTATAAGGCAGTTGGAAGCATGGTTCGTGAAGCTTGTAAGCACTACGAAATTGATTTTGATGAGCAAAAGTTTATGATTCAAGGTTGGTTTAATATTAACCACTCTGGTAATGGAAAACTAAATTGGCACGAACACGGTGGTCCAGGTGCCCCAGATTTTCATGGCTATTACTCAGTGGCAGCAGAGCCATCATCAACACACTACATTGTGTTTGATAATGAGGTTGAAAATATTAATAAGAATAACCGTGCAATTCTTTCAGAAATGGGTCATCCACATGCAATGGGTGATTGGGACTGGGATGGTCCAAGAATTACGGTAGCCTACGATGTTACTCCTCTAGAATATCTAAAGCGTGGCGGATATGCGAATGAACAGCATTGGATACCACTAGCATGATAGATAATAAGCCAAGTCATAGATTCTTTGAAAGATTTCTTGACATATCTCAGGATGACCTAGACAGTCTCTATGATTTTTGCATAGAGCGTGAAAAAGATATGCTTGACGGTAGATTTCCAGGTATTACTAAAGAAGAGGCAGAAGAGAAGTATGCTCTGGGTGGAATGACAACCAGACTGCTGGGAAAGTATAATATTTTTCAGTTACACCACCCAGTAATCAGGGATCTTCTGTCAGCAGTCACAGAGATGACAAAAGAGGCCTGTGAGTACTATGGAACAGATTTTAAGTCCGAAGCATACTATATTCAGGGGTGGATGAACGTAGAAAAAGAAGACGCTTGTACAGAAGAATACTACATATCTGAAAATGTGCAATCAAATATGCACGAACACTGTGGTGGACTAGGTATTCCAGATCTTCATGGCTATTTTTGTGTAAACGCAGAGCCATCAACAACATACTATAATGTTAACAAAGTTACTCCATTTGACAATGTAAATAAAAATTCAAGAGCTATCCTGTCTGAAACTGGACATCCACACGCCAGAGGTTGGTGGGGAGATAAGGATAAGCGTAGGGTGACAATCGCATACGACACAAGAAGCATTAACGACATCGGCGGTCACGACTCAGGAATTGAGCAACACTGGATTCCATTGGTATAAAATATGGAGCATAAATTCTTTGTAAGAGATATAGATGCTAACCTAGAAAGTCTTATGTCCTGGACAATAGATCTAGATAATAGCATTAGGTCTGGAAAGCTTGAGCTTGAGATTCCTCAAGAAATGCTTTCTATATATAAGGATAGACCATCTGGAGCAGGAACAGCCCTATTGTCATACTATAATATTTTTGATATGGGCAATCCTGATATTGAAAAGCTAAAGAATGGAATAAAAAGTGCCTTGCTGGAGGCCTGTGAGTACTACGGAATAGACTATGCCTCCGAAGAGTGGTATGTTCATGGCTGGTTTAATAGAAATGCAAAAGATGATATGTGGGATGTCTCTCCAATAGACCATGAGGAGAAATGGCATGAGCATATGGGCGGTGTTGGAGCACCAGTGTTTCATGGATACTACTGTGTAAATGCAGAGCCATCAGTAACCGTCTACCAAGTGTTTAAGAATCCAGATAACATAAAAGTTAATGTAAATAAAAATAATAGACTTGTTGTGTCAGAAACTGGCCACCCACACGGTATGGGTAATTGGAGATCTGATGAGCAAAGGATTACTTTGGCATATGATATAGCTCCAAAATCACATATAGGCCAAGAGTCTGAAAACTGGACAAGGATAGAATAATGAAGAACTGGATGCTAAGATTTAAATGTTTTATAATTGGTCATAAAGTAACTAAGGGTGCAGCTTGCCCAGTTACTGGAATTGTTAGATTAGAGTGTAGTAGCTGTGATGCTAGTAATATGCCAAAACATAATAATGGAATGAGTTTTAAATGACAAAACAAGATGAGATTCACTACGTAAAAGGATTTATGCCTGCTGATGTTGCAGAAAAATTACACAAATACTCTGTTTCCAATGATTCTAATTTTATTGAATTTGGAAATAACGAAAAAGAATTTACGGTAAATACTTTTAAGTCGATGGATCAAGAAACCAATGACTGTCGTGCACTAGCTACAGAGTGGGGCCTTAAAGTCTATGACTTTGTTCTGAATACATATGGTGGTAACTTTAAGCAGTTTGATCCACAAATGACACATATTGCAAGATTTGAACCAGGCTGGGGGATGCACGAGCACTTTGATGCCAGCAAGCCAAATGATATTGCAACGCTTATCTATATAAATAGTAATTATTCTGGCGGAGAAATATACTTTCCAGAATATGGAATTAGCTACAAACCTGAGCCAGGAGATCTCCTAACATTCCCAGATAATCCAGATTATGTTCATGGAGTAAAGGCAATATCGGATGGAATCAGATACACAACTCCACGCTGGTTTACACGTATAGTATGATAAAATAGATGTACAATGACTACATCATTAAGCCTCTATTCCTCTAAAATTCTAGCTGAGCATCCGCTAGGACACTGGCCACTTCAGGATAAGGCAGACTATGTCTCTATGATTTCTAGGTCTCAGGGAGACATGTCATCGTGGAACATTTTGTCAACAGACACGACTGTTAGCGTAACGTCAACTCTAGATACTCCAGTTCAACCAGAGCCAGTCTTTAAGGTGGTTACTCATAACGTTGGCAATCCTAGTATTAAGACAGTAAGTCTGATGAGCAATGAAATCTCAGACTTTTCTTCATTGGACAGTTTTTTGTCAACCTTCACTTTAGCAACATTCTTGTATACGTCTGCTGAGCACATTCAGTCAGTAACTTTTGGTTTGTCTTATAACGATCCTACATATGGTGAAGCAAAAATTTCTAAAAGGTTTAACAGCTTCTTTGGTGGCAAATGGGGGTTCTTATCAGAAACATTTGATAGGCCATACGATCTGTCTGCTAAATTTAGGGTATTTATTGAGATTGAGTTTTTGTCTAATGCAACAAATGATGAAGTAATATTTTTGTTTAACGGACTCTCAATGGGCCAGTGGTCTGAAGAGTTTAATTCTGAGTCTATGGGTGTAACCCCAGAGCTAATCATAGAGAATGTGTACGGAATTGGAGAGTCTGCAACTGGGGTAAAGCTTCTAGCAGCAGCAGAGTCAACTAAAGATGGTTATTCTCTGTGTAATGGTAACCACATACTTGGTAAAAACTTGGGGATTCCAATGATCTATGGTGCAAATACATCTATGTCAATATATCCAAATGTTAGCGGTAGGCCGTCTATAATTATTCCTGGCCTAGGGTTTTTAAGCAAGTCTGGTAAAAATAGAAACTACACTCTAGAAACTTGGATAAAGATAGACCATTCAGCATCTGAAGACTTTAGAATTATTGGTCCAGTTTCATCAACAGATGGAATATATGTTAATGGGCCATTCTTGAAGTTGAGAATCGGAAATCTTTCCTGCTCACACTACGTTGGTGAATGGTATAGACCAATGCTAATACACGTATCAATATTAAAAGATAAAGCTTCACTACTTGTTAATGGTGAAATTGTTGGAGAAATATCTGAACTAGATCTAGACCATTTACCATCAGACACTGAATCTGGGGTAGAAAAAGATTGGATAGGATTCTACTCAGGAGAAGATGTTTCAATCTTTGAAATTGGGCCAGTATCAACATATACATATGCCATATCTAAAATTATTGCTAAAAGAAGATGGGTTTACGGTCAGGGTGTAGAAAACCCAGAGTCCCTAAACGTAGCTTATGGTGGTAAGAGCGTTGCGATTGACTATCAATTTGCAAAGTATACGAATAATTATTCATATCCAAAGGTTGGTCAGTGGTCAAGGGGTATCTCTAATAATCTGATGACAAATACTGACTATCTCAAAATTCCATCCTACAGTGATGTATCCATTGTATCTAAGACATCTACGCAGGAGCAAATTCTAAAAGATATTTTGCCTATTCAAAATGAAGACGTTCAATTCATCAAACTTCCAGAAAATAGCTACATGCTATACGAAAACTTTGATATTCTTCAAGATGGGATAGAGTCTTTTTATGCAGTCTTTAAAACTATAGCTCTGCCAACTACAGAGCAAACCCTATTTGAAATCAGAGACAGGCTAACTGGAGATAAACTTTCCGTTAGACTTACCGAAGGAAACATTACATATACCCTAAAGTTCTTGGATAAGACTACGACAATTGCAGAAACTTTGCCATACTATCCTGGAGAAAAGTTTGCTGTTGGTCTTCATCTGTCTAGAGCTTCAAAGTATTTTGGAAATGAAATTTCAATATTCCTATCTAAGCATAAAAGCTTATCTCTATATGTGGGTGGAACTGGAAATAGTGACACGTTCTCTGGGAACATCTATTCTGTATCATTTTCAAACCTATTCGCAACAGAGAAGCTATCTGATTATTTTGCTCCAAGTGGACTGGTATGGGATGCAGAATTAGTGGAGGACACTGAAGGTGAATATGACGCAGGACTCTACAGCACTTCATTTTGGGAGTTTTTGCTAGATGGTGGAACTGTAGCCCAACACGTGAGTGCAGGACTAATAGAGTCTAATCTATCCAGCTATACTCTATATGCTTTAAAAAACTCAGATACCGTATATTTTGATGGAAAGGTTAATGGAACTTGGCTATCAGCACTTCCGTTGTCCTACTTTGGTAAATATGTAACTTCAGAGTCTGGAGACAGTAGATATGATCTTGACTTTATTCAGTTTAACGTGGCATATCCATCGCCAGCAGCTTCGGTTGCAGTAGTTGAGCAAGATTCTGAGTGGCTTTATCAGGATTTAGCTCTAAAGTTCTCAATTCCATCTCAAAAGAAATATAGTGATCTTGACAATCATCTATATACTGGGTATACAGACTACAACGATTTAAGATATAACACAAGACAAACATACAAGTTCGACACATCAAAATCAATAGTAAAGACATATGTTTATTTTAAAGATATATCTGTAACAGATAACTACTCATCAGCGTACTATACAAATCTAATTTCTGCACCAAGGGACGGAATGATTCGCCCAGGAGAAGAATGGCTAAATACAAAATATGAGGTTGTAGATAACATGATTATCTACCCACCAAAAAATGTTGACTTTACAAAGACAAATATGTATGTTGAGGTTGTTATCTCTGCAGACAGAATTTCAGAAAAGCCAATCGCCATTCAAAGCCTAGAGCTGTCATCACTAGCCCTGAGCGATAACAAGCCAACACCAATTGGTACCAGGTATGGTGCAGACATGTTCCCATTTACTGAAAATGGGTTCTATTATGACTATAAATCTGAAAATCCTTTTAGCATATATAAGGGTAGCACCCCATATCTCTATCTTACTAAAACGAGTGGGATAAAGCTTAGGGGGCTATTTAATAGCAGACAATCCCGTGGAATTGAAATTCCAGTCAACCAAGAAAAAGTATCTAACTATAAGGTTATTGCTCTACAGTGTTTTGCTATGTATGATGATGACTTTTTCCCATACAGCCCAACAGAGGTTTTTGAGATACAGTCAAATACATCTCATATAAAATTCTTTATTCAGGCTACACATCCAAACGGTACTAGAGGCAAAATATATGCAATAAACGTAAAGACTGGTCAGATTGAGAATGGCATTGGATATTATATTAATGGAAGAATTGTAAAGGACCCAGTCCTAACTATCAAGCAATGGGCTGCAATTGGAATCGGATTCTCAAATTATCTTGACTGCAGCCTTACTGGTGGGTCTATTAGAATAACGGGGCCACTAATGATTAATAACATTTCTTATTATAATTCATCAAGGCTTCAGCAGGTTCAGACAGTTGCAGTTAGACCATGGTTTAGTGTCAAAGAGTCTGGAAGAATCAAGTTTGACTGGAAGGACTGGAAGGGCATCTTTAGGTGGTTTGAGGTTCTAGTTCTGTCAAGCAAAAACTTCTACGGGGTTGACCCATCAGATATCTACGCAGCCTATGTCGGTGCATCGAAGATTACGGTAGATGATAAATCTATTCTAAGGATATTTAGAAGTAAATATCGTGTCATTTCTAACTCTGTGACAAGGCTTTTTACTATTAATTCTGTTTAATATGGTATACTAGTGGTTATGAAAAAACAAAAACCACGCTTTCCTGGTCAAGTTGGTGACACCAAGGTACAGGTAATTGAAGAGAACTTTTCCCTATTTGGGACATATGTATGGATGAAGCCAAACGGTAAACCGTTTACTGATGGAAGTGGAAACGCACTATCTATTGAAGGCATGAAAGATGATAAGGCTAGAATTAAAGAGCTAGCAGATGCTGCAAAGTATTGGGGGCAGCCAGAGGGACGTGCAGTATTCTATCCAAACATGCGTAAGATCTCAGACGAAGAGCACTCAGAGCAGGTAGACAGAATGAATAATGGTCTAATTCCATCCATGAATGATCTTGGTGCTGTAATCGCTGCAAAGAAAACCCTAGAGCTTTATGGAGATTCAGAATAATGTCAGAATTTGAAGAAATAAGATATATCAATGCTTCGTTGCCAGAGATTGAAGAACAACAAGATCTTTTTAAAGATCATGACCCATTTATGAAGAATTGGGATGAGCTAAAAAATTACTCTGGAATTGAGAAAAACTTTAAGCGTAGAACTGATCGTCTAGCAAAAGCTTCAGATGTTCTTATTGAAAATAGAACTGTAAATACTGGAATTGATATTAATGATCTTGGATATCAGGATAGTGCTCTTGCGGTTAATCGTGGAAAAGATGGTGCACGCTCTAAGGAGATTAATCCTGGAAGGGTATACCGCAATGGATATGGAATGTTTGATGTTATCACTCCACCATGGAACCTGTACGAACTAGCTAACTATTACGACACATCATTCGCCAACCATGCAGCTATTGATGCAAAGGTAGAAAATATCGTTGGGCTAGGCTATGACTTTGAGATTTCAAAAAGAACAATGCTCTCTCTAGAGGCACAGTCAAAAGAAACTGCAAAGGAAAAGGCACAAAAGCGTATCGAAAGAATGAAGGTAGAGCTTCGTGATTGGCTAGAAAGTCTAAACCTAGATGAATCATTTACTGAAGTTATGTCGAAGGTAATGACAGACTATGAAGCTACTGGAAATGGATACCTTGAAATTGGCAGAACAACTGCTGGAGATATTGGCTACATTGGTCACATCCCATCAACGACAATGCGTGTAAGAAGACTTCGTGATGGCTACTTGCAAATTATTGGAAATAGAATTGTATACTTCAGAAACTTCCAAGCTAAAAACCCAAACCCAATTACAGCAGACCCACGTCCAAACGAGATTATTCACTTTAAGTCATACTCTCCGCTAAATACTTTTTATGGTGTGCCAGACATCATGTCAGCCATCTCAGCTCTTCATGGAGATCAGCTAGCATCACAATATAACATTGATTACTTTACAAATAAGGGTGTTCCTCGTTATGTGGTAACTCTTAAAGGTGCAAAACTTTCAGAAGATGCTGAGGACAAAATGTTTAGATTCTTGCAGACAAGTCTAAAGGGCTCTAACCACCGAACTCTGTATATTCCACTACCTGGAGACTCAGATACTAATAAGGTTGAGTTTAAGATGGAAGCAGTTGAGACAGGAACACAAGAAGCATCATTTAATGAATATCGTATTCGTAACCGTGACGATATTTTGGTTGCTCACCAGGTCCCACTCTCTAAAATTGGTGGTGGCGATTCAGCTGCAATTGCAGCAGCAATAGCACAAGATAGAACATTTAAAGAGCAGGTGGCTCGTCCTAGACAAGATGCTATGCAAAAAATTATTAATAGAATTATTCGTGAGAAGACTGACATTTTGGAGTTTAAGTTCAATGAGCTTACTCTTACAGATGAAATTGCTCAATCACAAATTCTTGAGCGTTATGTTAAGAATAAGATTATGGTTCCTGACGAAGCCCGTGAAATTATTGGCATGGGTGCACGTCCAGATGGAGATGGTGGAAAGCCTCTAGAGGTTAAGCCAGAACAGGCAGGTCCAAATAGTTCTGGAAATGATGCAAGAGATGCTCAACGCACAAACAATGCATCAGACAGTCCTGCGACTGTGTCTGGAAGAAATCCAAAAGGTGAGGGTAGAGCCAGTCAGTAAAAAATATGGTATAATAATACCAAATGTTATAAAACTGTAATATTGCAAAAAAGGGCTCTATAATTATACTACGATGACTATTTCTAAGGCACAATGGACTACAGACGGAAACGACATCCGTCTTTCAATGCCACTATCTAAAGTGGATCAGGAAAAACGTATTGTCTCTGGCTTCGCTACACTTGACAATGTTGATAAGCAGTCAGATATCGTTACTCCAGAAGCTAGTCTAGATGCCTTTAAGCGTTTCCGTGGAAATATCCGTGAGATGCACCAGCCAATTTCTGTTGGCAAGATGGTGTCGTTTAAAGAAGAAAAGTATTTTGATCCAGAAACAAAAAAGATGTATAGTGGCATCTATGTTTCTGCATATATTTCAAAGGGTGCTCAGGACACTTGGGAAAAGGTCCTTGACGGTACCCTTTCTGGTTTTTCTATCGGCGGTAGAATGAACAAGTGGGATGACGCATATGATGAGAAGGTAGATTCTACAATTAGAGTCATTAAGAGCTATGACCTAACAGAACTATCTCTTGTTGATAATCCAGCAAATCAGTTTGCAAATATCCTATCCGTACAAAAGGCAGATGGCGTTAATGAAATGTCTGGCATTGTCGCTGACACAGTAATTGAAAATGTTTTCTACGATAAGGAAGCTGGAATTGTTCTTCTATCAGAAGAAGAGACTCTCTCTAGCCCAGTATCAGGCGAACTAATGCAAAATATTGGTTTTGTCGAAAAAGATGATAACGAAAAAGTAGACATGATAAAGTTCTTAGTTGATAGTGCTAAAGGCATTAATCTTTCTAAGATGACAAAGGAGGTAAGTCCTATGACAGAAGAAACAACAACAGAGGCAACAGTCGAAAAGTCTGATGCTGCAGATGTAGTTGTTGAAAACGCAGAGGTCGCTCCAGAGGCAGAAGTTGTCGCAGAGGCTCCAGCAGAAGACGTAGAAACGTCAGATGTTGTTGAGAAGAGCGATGACAAAGATGAAGATGACAAGCCAGGTACCGAAGTCATGGAAGAGTCAGATGATGCATCTGGCGAAGAAGATGACAAGGAAGAGGCTACTAAGTCAGACGATGTATCAGATATTTCAAAGGCAGTTGCCGATATGAAAGATTCTGTTTCATCAGCCTTTAGCGATCTTGTATCAACAATCAAGTCAATGCAAGAAGAAATTTCAGTATTGGCAAAATCTCTAGATTCAGTAAAAAATGAGGTAACTGAATCAAAGAGCAACTTTGATGAATTTGGGAAGAGAGTTGACGCTGTAGAAGCTGACACTGCTTTTCGCAAGTCTGGCGATATCGGTGATATCGTGCAGGAACAGCCTGAGATACAGGTTGAAAAATCAATATGGGGCGGACGTTTCCTCAAAACTGCCGATCTATTTAAGTAATACATCACTTAGGAGGTGACAATATGTCGGAAGAAATTAAGAAAAATAATCCAGATGCAGCAGGTGCTGACAGCGGTCTTTACAACGGTGAAGGTGCATTCGCATCTGGTTCAGCAGCTGGTGCTGCTGTACCTGGTAACTATGCTACTGGTGGTGCCGTTGGAAATATCCCAACAGCTGCCTTTGGTGTAACCACAGGACCTAACGCAGTAAATCCTTCAGGTGATGCTGGCAGTGGTATCCTGCGTCCTGAACAAGCACGTCGTTTTATCGACTATGTTTGGGATGCGACTGTTCTTGCTAACGATGGTCGTCGTGTAACAATGAGAGCCAACACAATGGAACTTGAGAAGGTTAACGTTGGTGAGCGTGTTATCCGTGCTGCTACACAGGCTGACGGTGACTACACAAACACTGGTGCTACATTCTCTAAGGTTGAACTTACTACCAAGAAGATTCGTCTTGACTGGGAAGTTTCAGCTGAAGCTCTAGAAGATGGTATTGAAGGTGGTGCTCTTGAGGATCACCTAGTACGTCTTATGACTAATGCATTCGCAAACGACATCGAAGACCTTGCTATCAACGGAACTGGAAACAGTGCCGATGGTGCGTTCCTCGGAATCATGAATGGTTTCGTGAACAAGGTTAAGGACGACGGTGACGCTCACGAAGCAGTAGTTACAGTAGCTGACAATGCATGGACCCCAGAGGTTATGCAGAAGATCATCCTTGCAATGCCACGCAAGTACCGTGCACTTAAGAACAACCTTAAGTTCTACGCTGGTACTGACGCATTCCAGGGAATCATCAAGCACAACGGTACCCTTGCTGACGCTATCGCTGAAGCATTTGCTGGAACTCCAGCAGGTACCCCTGCAAACCGTCAGGCATACCTAGACGGTACTGGTCAGACATTTGGTGGAGCTCGCTCTACTCGTGTTCTTGGCGTAGATGTTCAGGAAGTTCCATACTACCCAGAAGGCTACGTTGACCTTACATTCCCTCAGAACCGTGTTTGGGGTCTACAGAGAGACATCACTGTAAACCGTGAATACAAGCCAAAGAAGGACACAATTGAATACACAGTATTCGTTCGCTTTGGTATCCAATGGGAAGAGCAGGATGCAATCGCATTCGCTGACGCTGCTGCAGATGCATAGTCTGTAGATAGTACCTTTTTAGGGGGCAGGGGCATCCAAGCTCCTGCCCCTTATCTCATATAATAATGTATAATATAACTAGACAATCAAGGAGGCATTATGTCTGAAGATATTAAGAATGAAGATGTAGTCCCTGCATCAATTGTAGCCGAAGAGCCTATTATTGCACCAGAAGTTGCTGAGAAAGCAGAAGAGCTTGTTGCAGATATCAAGGAAGAAGCTAAGATTGAAGAGGCACCAAAGCCTGCAGAAGATGTTATCACTGGTCCATCAGGATCTGGTAAGGCTGAAGCACAGGCAATTGGTTCAGTAGGAGATGGTGTAATTGGAACAGCTAAAGCAGCTCCAAAGAAGCCAGCAGCTCCAAAGCAGGCAACTACTAAGTCAAATGATGATATCGTTGCAATTTACTCACCACGCAATTTGCACTGGGAGGGTGTTGGAAAAATCTCTAAGGGATTCAACGTTGTTTCAAAAGATGCTGCTGAAAAGTGGCTAACCAAGAGCGGTATTCGTGTAGCAGATCCAAAGGAAGTTGCTAAGGGGTACGGCCTATAATGGAAGTATTGAGGGTTCCACCATTTCCACTAACTACAACATGGGATCTTCCAGATCCTAATTACGAATATATCGTATATGTTGAGGACTTGGTGGATCACTCAATCTCTGAGTCAACTGCAACATCTGATGCAAATGGTAGAGTTGTGTATACACTCCCACTTACACAGGTTCAGTTTGATAGACAGTTTTTAATAAGATTCTACGATGCTGAGCATGAGCACGTAATTTTTGAATCTAACCTAGACATCATTAGGCCATACACTGATCCTAACAAGCTAGGTGTAACAGCTTCTGAGATAGCTGAATATAAAATGCTTGAGCTTATTGCAAGATCAATTATCGATACTTATACTGATGGTGGATTCTATAACCACAAATCAATTTATCAAGTCTCTGGAAGCGGTGCTGATCTACAGCCAGTCTGGAGAGATGTAAATCGTGTTCTAAAAGTTTATGAAAATAATGTTTTGGTGTTTGACGTAGACTCAAATACGAATGAATATGCCTATAAGGTTACTTTGGATAACTCTGCAATTGAAAGAGTTGAGTCTGGAGCCATCAACAGGTTAGAGTCTCCTATTATCCGCCTACCAATTGCTAGAGGCGATCTTGCCTTCGGGGTAACGAATTCTGGAGCATTCCCTGCAACTTACGATTATCTGTTCGTGCTTGATGAAGGCTATAGAGCTATTCCTCCAGACGTAGAGGCAGCAACCAAGATGCTTATTGAAGATATTAAGTGCGGAAAGCTTGACTACTATCAAAAGTATGTTACATCATATAATACGGATCAGTTTAGAATCCAATTTGACAAGAAGCTATTAGAAGGAACTGGTAACGCAATAGTAGACAAGATACTTGAGAAGTATAAAAAGTCTATTACTAAAGTCGGAGTTCTGTAATGGCTATATGTGAAAAAACAGACTTCGTATTTCCAATGACTGCAGAAGTGTTCTATCCAACTGTTGAGCAGGGTGGGTATGGTAATGTCAAAAAGAACTGGATTCATAATAAAACTATTACATGCTATTTTGCATCAGCAGCAGGGGCTTCAAAAGAAGAAGTTATCCCAAATGTTAATATTACAAAAGAGTTAATTCTGGTAGGTCGTGTAAAATCTGACATTAGAATTAACTCGCAGGAAGATGGTCAAGCAATCACTAACATTGTTGTTAGCAATATTAAAGATAATCTAGGTAATAGAATATACACAGAAACTTCTGGTGTTCGTGACGGCAAGGCCACTATCTTTGAAATAGCCTCTCAGGAGCCAATAGTTGGGCCATTTGGATCAGTTGAGTACTACAAGGTAGTTCTTCGCAGATCAGAAAACCAGGGGGTGGACGTATAATGACAATCGCTATCCAGTGGGATGATAGAACATTCTTCAAAGAGATGAACAACATCATAAAATATTCAGAGGGATTCTTAGAGGGCGTGCAGTCTGGTAAAAATGCTTTCTTAAACAATCTTGGAAAAACTACTGTAGATGGCCTGAAAGACTTTATAGACACTCTTGCACGTGTTGACAAGGAAATGCTTCATCACGTATATGAGTGGAACATGACAGGAAGTCCATCATCTAGACTATTTGATATCAACTACTCTGTAGTCGGAGGTGGCATCTCATTTGATTCAGAATTTTCTCAGTCTAGACTTGCTGCAAATGGGGCAACAAAGCCATTCTATAATAAAGCTTATATAATGGAAAAGGGGATTCCAGTTACAATTTCTCCCAAAAAGAAAGCCTTGAGATTTGAGTCAAACGGAGAGACAGTGTTTACAAAATCCCCTGTAACCGTTAATAATCCAGGTGGACAGAGGGCTCAGGGCGGTTTTGAGTCAGCTATGAATATGTTCTTTAGTAATTATTTCTCCCAAGCATTCTTGGTACACAGCGGTATCACTGAATATCTGAAGACACCAACACTATACAAGAAATATTTGTCTGCTGGAAAAAAATATGGAAAGTCTGCAGGAGTTTCTGCAGGGTATAGATGGATTGCAAAGGCAGGAACTAATTAATGGCAATATACTATCCACCAGCTTTTATTAATGCTTATTTGGCAGAAAAGGTTCCGTCAGAGCTTGGTCCAGGAAGATTTAATGACCCAACAGATGGAAAGATGAAGTTCTTCCCAGCAAGTCCGACAGACATAGAGGCACTAACAGAAACATTTCCAAGCACTGCAGGAGAGGTCTTTGCAGTCTTTGACAGGATGCTAAAGATGCGTAAGGGACCATTCCCACACATCAAGTCAGAACAGCTACTATACTACTTTTATAAAATGGCAGGAGATCCAGTAGATCTTATTGAAGCCACACAGGTAGTGCAAGATCTCCTAGATAGAGAAGATGAGTCTGCTCAGGAGCTAAACGCATGGATAAAGACATTGCCAAATGGTACAGCCCCAAATACTAAGTCCATATCTGGACAGGACTTTTTGCTACCATTTTTCCATAAAATCCGTATATATCAGCTAGAAGAGACTAGAGACTTAATAGATTTCGGCACAGCAAGAACCTATGCTGGAAATAAAATAATTATTGATTATGACTGGCACAAGTCGTAATTATATCATAAATGGTTGTATACTATAAGTGAGGAAACGAAATCCCCACTTATTCCATAAGAAATAAGAGGTGAAAAATATGGCATATACACGTGGTACAAGTGCAAACATCATCGTTGGTGCAGCTGCCCTCTTCACATATGAAGTTGGTACTCTAACAGATGCTGATTTGCCAGCATATACTGCAGGTCAGTCATTCAAGGAAGATCTATCTTCTGACACTGACTTCCGTAATATTGGTTATACCAGTAACGGTCTTGAGTTGCAGTTCCAGCCTGACTTCGGTGAAGTACAGGTAGACCAGGTGCTTGACGTTGCTAAGCTTTACAAGCAAGGCATGCAGGTTAACCTAAACACCACTTTTGCTGAGGCTACTCTGGAGAACTTGCTATTTGCTCTTGCTAGCAAAGACACAAACCTTACTACAGGTACTGGCCTACAGACCCTCAACCTATCAGCAGGTGAACTTGGCGAATGCCCAGTTGAGCGTGGATTGGTTGCAGTAGGTCCTGGTACAGGAGACTGTGCAGCAGATGAGGAAAGAATCTATGTAGCATACCGTGCTCTCTCAATTGAGAACGTTACTGTAGCTGCAAAGCGTGACGAGGCTACCCAGTTTGAGGTATCATTCCGTCTGCTACCAAACGATACAGCATCTTACGGCAAGATCGTTGATCGTACATTCTAATAATTTAATATAGAGAAGACTGCCCTGGGAAATATCCTGGGGCAGTTTTATTTTTGCTATAATATATTAATGGCTACTACAATATATAATACTGGCACCGTAGAGACTATGGATGGTGTTCAGATAGAGATATCTCCACTAAAGATTAAATATCTGAGAGAGTTCATGGAATCATTCTCTTTTGTAAAAGATGCTATAAGCGATGATGTAGCCTTAACGTTTATGTCTGATTGCGTCAGGGTAGCAATGAAGCAATTCTTACCATCTATAAGAACAATAACGGATGTAGAAGATGTATTTGACCTTGATACTATACGTAAGATACTTAATCTTGCAGCAGGCATCGACGTTGACCCAGAATCAGAAAATATATCCGAGCAAGCAAAAAATGATAAAGAGAATGTGGCTTGGGAAAACTTTGATTTGGCAACGCTTGAATCTGAAATATTTATGCTAGGTATCTGGAAAGACTTTGAAGACCTAGAGCTGTCGCTATCCCTAAAAGAGCTAACAGCACTGCTTGAGGCAAAGCGTGAAAAAGACTATCAGGATAAGAGATTCTTGGCTGGTCTTCAGGGGGTAGATCTGGATGAACATTCTGGAAGAAAAGAAGAGAATGCTTGGGAGAAAATGAAGGCTAGAGTCTTCAGCGGTGGTAAGACGGAAGATTCAAACGATATTTTAGCGTATCAGGGTAACAATGCTGCCAAGGCTGGATTTGGAATTGGCATGGGTCTTGGCTACGAAGATTTACGCTAGTTTTCCCACTCTTGTGTGATATAATTATTAAATCACAAAGTATATGTTCTTAGGAGGAACCGTGTCAAATACCACTAATGAAAACAAGACAATTACACTTATTGATGGAACAGAAATCGCAATCAGACCACTAAAGGTATCTCTTCTGCGTCAATTTCTAAAAAAGTTCGAAGGAATCGCAAAGGTAGCAGACAATAACGACAAGTCTATGGATCTGCTTATGGAATGTGTTCAGATTGCAATGAAGCAGTATAAGCCAGAGCTAGCTGAGGACATCAAGGCACTAGAAGAAAATCTGGACTTGCCAACAGTCTACAAAATCATCGAAGAGGCATCGGGTAATAACCTCGGAGAAGGGCTTGCAGCACTAACAAACTCATAGTAGGGGTGTTTATGAATGGCTGATATTCAATCTAATATTCGGGTAAATATAGAAACCAGTAATGCTCTGGCTTCTCTTAAGGCACTCCAATCACAGATATCAGTCTTTCAGAAAGAGATGGCAGCATCTTCTGCTGCTAATGCTATTGCTGCAAAAAACCTACAAAGATCACTAATTGATGATATCAATGCTACTGGGAAGTTCTCAGCAAGCATTAAGACAATTAGCTCAACAACGGATTCTTTTACAAAATCACTTGAGAAAAATAAGCTCTCGCTAGGAGAGTACTTCCGCTATGGAATGGCCTCTAGCAAGGGCTTTTCTCGTATGTTCCAAAACGAGTTTGACACAGTTAACAAAGTTGCTCGTGAGCGTGTAAAAGATCTCCAGACACAGTATGTCTCTCTTGGTAGAGATGCTAGCGGTGCCCTGAAGTCTATTGCTATTCGCCCACTTTCACTTGACATGGAAGACATGGGAACTAAGGCAGCTATTGCTGCACAAAGAACTCAGATCTTTAACCAGGTACTAAAACAAGGCTCTACGAACCTTCTAAATTTCGGTAAGAACACGCAATGGGCTGGTCGTCAGCTAATGGTTGGTTTTACTATTCCTCTATCTATCTTTGGAGCAGCAGCAGCCAAAGAATTTAAGAGTCTAGAAGAAGCTTCAATTAAGTTTAAGCGTGTATATGGCACAGCCATGACTCCTGCAGCAGAAACAGATGCAATGCTTGCTCAGATCAAAGAGGTAGCTCTTGAGATGACCAAGTTCGGAGTATCTGTAGAACAGACTATGAATATGGCTGCGTCAGCAGCTGCAATGGGTAGTTCAGGGCAAAAACTTGTTTCTCAAGTTACCGAGGCAACAAGGCTGTCTGTACTTGGTCAGACTGAGGCTCAGCAAGCACTAGATACAACAATCTCACTTACAAATGCTTTTGCATATTCTACAAATCAGTTGGCTGAAAAGACAAACTTCTTAAACGCAGTTGAAAACCAAACCGTTACATCTATTGAAGATCTTACAGTTGCAATTCCTAAAGCTGGTCCAGTTATTCAGCAATTGGGCGGTGACGTAGAAGATCTTGCCTTCTTTATGACAGCCATGAAGGAAGGTGGCATTAACGCATCTGAAGGTGCTAACGCACTAAAATCTGGTCTTGCATCATTGATCAACCCAACAGAAAAAGCAAGAACCATGCTTCTTGGTATGGGGGTAGACCTTAAAACTATTATTGCAGAAAACCAGGGTAACGTATCTGGAATCGTAGTTGACTTTGCATCAGCACTTGACAAGCTTGATCCAATGGCTAGAGCTCAAGCAATTGAGCAGCTATTCGGTAAGTTCCAGTTTGCACGTCTATCAGCATTGTTCCAAAACGTTATTGGCGAAGGTACTCAGGCACAAAGAGTTCTTGAGCTTGCACAAATGACAACATCAGACCTTGCTGCACTATCAGCAAAAGAGCTTGGTACAGTAGAGCAGTCATCTCTGTATAAGTTCGAAGCTGCAATTGAAAAGTTTAAAACATCTATGGCTCCAGTCGGAGAACAGTTCATGAAAATGGTTACTCCTCTAATTGAATTTGGTACAAAAATTCTTGACATGTTTAATGGCATGAGTGATGGAGCTAAGGGATTCATTACTGGGCTTGTTGGTATTGTTGGTGGAATTGCACCAATTTTTATTATGACATTTGGTCTTATTGCTAACGCAGTGGCTAATGGCATGAAGGGGTTCCTATTCTTAAAGAATGCTATCCAAGGAACAGCATCAACAACCAATGTTCTTGGAGAGCAAACACAGTACATGACACAAGAGCAGCTAGACGCTGCTGCTGTGGCTGCTTCCCTTGATCAAGTACACTCAAAACTTGTCCAAACCTTTACATCAGAGGCTGGAGCAATAGATAAACTTAGAACAGCACTTGAAAGAGCTGCTGCAGCCCAAGCCAGATTTGGTGCCTCAAGTGGTGCACGCCAATCTCCAAAACCAAAGAACTTTGCTGATGGAGGAATGGTTGTTTCAGGCCCTGGCGGTCCAAAGGGCGATAAGATTCCTGCAAACCTTTCGGACGGAGAGGTAGTTCTAACAGCAGATACTGTTAAGCAAAACCCAGGTGTCGTAGCAGCACTTCTTGGTGGTGGCAAGATCAAGATTCCTGGATTTGCAAAGGGTACCCCACAAGGAAAGCTTGTTACAGTTGGTGGTGGAGCAGAAATGGCACACTTCTCTGGAACACTTCCACAAATGTCAGCAGGGAACATGCTTGCACAACTGGAGGCAAATCCAGCTGCAACAAAGAACGCTATAGAGCGACTAAAAAGGATTATTGAGGAAAATGGTAGTGACTACCTAGTTCGTGTTTTTGACAATCAGGTAGTATCATTTGAAAGATCTCTACACCAAAGACTAACTCAGAATGCAGAGGGCCAGGTTCTTGAGCCAGTTCCTGCAAAAGAAATTGATGCAGCCCTAACACAAAAGGGTACTGGAGTACACTCAGAACTAATCTCACAGCTAAAGTCTCAAGGTC
>JACCDM011148847.1_pt1 | contig 61165 bp, 82 predicted proteins | sample 7445851 | NCBI WGS metagenome assembly JACCDM01 (sample SAMN15323438, study PRJNA562643) | freshwater metagenome | isolation source: river surface water | place: USA:Blue River Watershed | collected 2017-08-16
TCGACGCACTTTTTCACATTCGATTGGAACCTGTGATCATCTGATAAATGACAATGATTGAGTAAAAGATCTTGTGCGAGTTGAAAGGTGTACTCGTCACCTTTGAATTTATTTGTGTACTTGATGAGGGCATCTAGAGTACGATGATGTTTGGCTTCTGGGAGGTTTGCGAGAAAATTTGACTCTGATTCGTAGGGTCCCATTTTTTGTGGTTGGTGTTGGTGGGAAGTGGTTGGAACCTAGGCCACTTTGAAACACATTTTTATCAAAGAGGGGGTTTTTAAAAATTACTGCGATTTTTGCCAAATACAAAGAAAAGTTTCTAATAAATCCCCGTCATCTATTTTATTCAAGTTAAATTTACAAACAACATCATCAATAGTTACATATTTTAAACCAATAACTGAATTTATATGCGTTTTAAGCTCAAGTAGTTTTACAGCTCTTTTAGGTCCACCTCCAACTATATAAACTTTATCAATCATATTACCGTGATATCTAAATATATCAGATGCTATATCATATATTGTTAGTGATCCAATCGAACCATGTGTATTATTCAAGTTTTGAACATCTAAAAATATATCTTCAAAACTTGTGTTTTTATATTTGTGAATATCAATTTCATTTAAAAATGTTTTTAAAATAGTTTTATGTCTACAATGACAGATGGCTTCGTGAAATAATTTTGTTTTATATATTTTTGCACTATCTATCAAAGACATTTTGAATGTTGGTTGGGTCACGGTTTGAACCTAGGTTTCCTTCAAACATATTTTTGGTACGTGGTGGGTTTTTAAAAAACAAGCGACCTAGAACCTGAGCGTTTCATTCGCCAACTGAATACAATCTATACGGTCTGTACAACCAGTATAGTCCCTGATAAACTTTTTCACCTTGGACTTGTTATCAATCATGAGACACATGGCTGGTATGAGACCAGCTGGTGTGGACCTAGGTGCGGTCCAAATGTATACAGGGGCGAAATCCGACTTTTTCAGAGAAGACAAAAAGGAGAATAATTTTTCATCAAAGTGAGAAGACATTTTGAATGTTGGTTGGGTCAGTCGTGAACCACTGAAACGTATGAAGGCTCGAGACACATTTTTAGGACCCGGGGAATTTTTAAAAAAACTTAAAAAGTTAAGAGCCAATATAATAAACAAAGATGAATATCTTCACGGTAATGAGTAACGTTTATTATGTGTCAGGTCCGGGCTTTGAATCAAGAGCACAGAGAGTAGTTTTAGGAACTTTTTCAAATAAGGAAAAGGCACAAAAAGTAATAGATGAAAAGGTGAAGAGTATTATCGCAGAATTAATTGGTACGGAAAATGGAGATTTAGATCAAATGTATGAAGAATATTATGATATGTTTATAATTGTTGAAACAATTTTAGATAATGATTCAGAAGTTCAAAAATTAAATTATAGAAAATTTAATGATTATTTTCTAGTCTAACGGTACAGTTTCCTAACCTTCTGAATGTACTTGATCAAGTCTGACGGATTCATGCTGTCATAGCTAGCGTTTTCAAGCTTATGAACCATGACAGCAATGAAAACAGACAACTCTCCGAGAAGCTCCTTATCAAGCTTGAAGAGACTCTCGGCAATGGCCAAGACATAGAGGCGCTTTTTGTACAACACATCCGTGTCCTTAATCAGGTCTAAAATTTGACCACAATATGATATAAAGTCGTTAAATTCAAGTGAACCTGTGATACTTAATGCGCGGGCCTCATCGAGGCTTGGCCAACTGGATGTCCCGAAGCAATGGCGGGCGTGTTTTTCATATAAGCGTTTGGGGACAGGGGTGCCAGAGAGAACTTTACCAGAGCGGAGATTCATTTGTGAGTGGATGGGGTCAGTCGTAAGTGGATGGGGTCAACCGTGAACGATGGGTCAGTCGTAAACGACTGGAACCTATAACAATCCGGTACACGTTTTTAGGGACCTCTAATGCTTCGAAATAAAGCCAACGCAGAGTTGAGTGAATTATTAAGAGTTCGAGCGGTCTTTGCCCTTGATCGAGGTTTCGCCGAAGTTCTGGCGGTCTTTGCCCTTGATTGAGGTTTCGGTGAAGTTCTAGCGGTCTGTGTTGTATTTTTTTTCTGGCGCTTAGCAGAGTTATTCGAATTATTGGAAGTTCTTGGACGCTTTACGGGATTGCTTGTGACTTCATTTTTGTTGTTATTTTTATTTTTACTTGATTGATTTGTAAAAGTCGGGCTTTGTCTGTTTGACACCACCTGTATATGAGATAATTCACTTTCGGGCAAGTAGAGCTTCACTGGTTGCGTTTGATTGGTTCGAGACTCTGTGAGTTTTCCAGAGTCCACAAACATAGCAATCGGAGCTCCCATGACACCGGACATAAAGGTGTTCATGGCGATCATCACACCGTCACCGGACCCAAGAGTGTAATACGATCCTCCTTCTCTGTCAATGTTATAAGCGTTGTTAATGAGAACTTGATAAAAGTCACCAAAAAACTTGGTAATGTCACCCTCCTTTGCGGTCGTCCCAGGGCGTAACTGAACTGCGCCACTTTTATTTATCAAGTTGAGCGTTATCATATCTATGGCCGACCCACCAGTTGTTCTCGGCTCCACATTGTAATTCGCCGTGAACAAGTGTTGTTTTCGATTATTGGAGCTATTTGGTTTGTAATAAAATCCAAATTTAATGTCATCCATGACAATCTTTCCATTTATGGTTGGTTCATCAATATTAAACAACCCCGACAACAAAGAAGTGTACCCCATTCTCTGAATGAGAAAAAACCTCCCAGGGTCTACCAAACCAGCAATCGTAAGTGTGTTGTTGATTTTTAGTTGGTTACCGGGAACCTTTGCGTATTGAGAAGCCAAGAGAGCATCTGGGATTCGACCGTCTCCTTGATCAATTGCCATGTTTATTCGTATGTACTTGTCAGAAGTTAGAACTGTTGTGTGCCCGATAATTTTTGGTCGAGGAGCCCCAAACAAGACACCAATTTTATTTTTCAGAAACGCCTCAAACTTGCCAGAAGTTGCGGCGAAATCGAATTTTCCATTTTTTTGTAACACATCAATGAATGATCCATCCGCTAATGCGAACAATACAGGAATTGTTTTCCAAGTCTCACCCTGAATGATTTGTATGAGTTCGAAACGAACTGGTTTTGAAAAAACATCAAGATGTTTTAAAAATATAGATGATGTGTCATCATACAAAGCTTTTATTAAGGTATCTTTGTAGTAACCATCGTGGATAGAATCCAGCCACATGAGGACCGCGAATGTCACCAACTGCTTCTTATTAAAGACTATGGGAACCTCGGAACCACCGATTTTTTTGGTTGTATTTCCACGAATTGCTAGGGCCGCCTTTTCAATATAAAAAGTCAAAAGAGAGTCGTTACCGATAAATTTTGAAAACTTTCTCACTTGGGGCAAGTACAAATCGTCAAAAAATTTGTAGAGCACGGTGTATGGTTTTTTATTAGCATGAGAGAGACTGATTTTATAAATTTTTTGTAAAATGGCTGATTTTAAAGTTTTTATTTGAGAGTTTGAAAACGAGGTGGCATTATTTTTGGTGTTATTGTTATTAAAAAGTTTAAGATTCGACAAGGTGTTTTTAAAATTTCCCACATTTGGGTGGGTTCCGAGAGCTTTCTTTTCCTCACTTTTCTGTAAGCGAGCTATGATCGCATTCAACGCTTTGTAATACGAGTTGACGAGATAGGGGTCTTTTCCCGGTTCTGGTTTTATACCAGCTCTGATATAGTTTCCTATGTTTGTGGGATACATACGAGTCTTTTGTTTGTAATTAATTAAAGATTGTCTAAGTTCGGCTTCCATCTTCTTTTTACTGGGTGCTTTTATTATCGCACTTCTTGACATTTAGTTATAGTACCTTAATATTTTTTCGCATCTTCATAGTACCCTGATTTCATTCGAGTCTGAATGAACCATGAGATCAAGCCGAACACGAGCGCGTGGACGAAAGCCACCGTCACCTTGGATCCTCCTGGTGGAAGAATCACGAGAATTCCTGGAGTCAGCAGAAAAAAGAGAAATACGTAGAGGTAGCACATTTATATACACAAATTTTTTATATTTTTAGTATACATAATGTCTTCAGCAATCGCAGTTTTCAACGGACCAAAGGTCAAGGGTACCGTCAAGTTTCAAGAAGGCAAAAAATGGATGACAATTACCCTGAACTTGACTGGCCTCAAGAAAAATTCAAAGCACGGGTTTCACGTTCACGAATGTGGTGATATTTCAAATGGATGTGAAAGCATGTGTGCTCATTTCAATCCTTTTAATAAAAATCACGGAGGTCCAAAAAGTCCAGAACGCCACGTCGGTGATTTGGGAAACATTGAAACTGACTCTAATGGTTGCGCCATGTATTCATTCAGAGATTCCATGATTAAACTTCATGGAAAGGCGAATATTATTGGCCGAGGTCTCATAATTCATGAAGATCCTGATGATTTGGGTATGGGTGATCACGAATTGAGTCTCTCAACGGGTAATTCAGGAAAGAGAATAGGATGTGCTATCATTGGAATTCTACAATAAATTAAGTGGTACTAGTAAATGAATCATCAGACCATTACTGTGAATGAAGAAATCAGACTTATATTCGAACAAAACAAGATTGAAGATCTCAAGAGGTTTATGAGAAAACGACAGAGACTAAATTCTGTAAACACGTGGCTCATATACGCGTTTCATATATTTCAATCCGCGGGGATCCTGACGACAACTATAGCAACCGGGTACAACATCCGCGAGTTGATATGGGTGGGGGTCGGACTCAATGTGGTTTCGACTTTAATGAATGTATTTGAAAAAATTAACACATCTATATCTACAAAACTAATGAAAGATATTACATCTATACGCGAAGACAAGTACGTTGACGAAGGCACCATCATCAATGACATCAAGGACAAGGATAAGAAAAATCCAGACGCAGACTCGGTCGATTAATCCTCTTCATCGTACTCATTCTCATCATCATTCGGGAGCTCCTCGTCGTCCGGCTCGGGCATCACAAATGTCTGCTTCTTAATTTTCAAAATTTGAACAATCGTCTTCTTCTTAACAGTGGCCGTCTTCTTGTCGTTAATGTCACCAAACACTTCGTATATAAACTTTTCAAGCTCTGGCTTTTCTTCGATCCTCTTCGCATCCTTCTTCATGATGTCTAACAGTTCCTCCTCAGAGTACCCAGCCTCGTGAAAAGCCTTGATGCGCTCGTCAAGTGGGGGCTTTCGAGCCGGCTTGCTGTACTTTTTGTACAGTTTTTGAATAGGTTCGGGGTTTATTTGCTTGGGTGGCTTTCGCACAAATAGCGTTTCATCCTGAGGTGGGTTATCTCGATAGAGTTGTTCGAGACGCCTTGTGTCCGTGCCATTTGCCCTGAGATCTTTGAGGTACTGGTCGGGGTTCCAATACGGAATAAATCGAGCTGGTTCAGCCTCTATGGAGGACCTTAGTTGATAGGGTTGGGTGTTTTCAGTGCGAATGTGAGGAAAGAGAGGGCGTCTGACGGTAGGGCGAAGCATTTTTTCTGTTTTACTATATACGGCCTTTTCACAAACGTATGGCGTACTCGGACATGTTTTTAGACTCGTATTCATCCGCGTACTTTTCGAGCTCGGCGTGAATAACGTCAATCGGGTGATTGTCTCGCAGGGATTCATAGGGTCCCCAGACCTCGATAACATTGTTCAGCTGATTCCACCAGATGTAACGAACCTTGAGTTGCCTCGTCAGTTTGTAAAACCTGTGACCGTGATCGCCCATGAAGGAAGAGAGCAAATTCTTGTCATACAAATCAACCTTGAGGTGCGCATAGTGTGATTCTGGGGGGTTGTAAGGAGCCATCTTTACTTACTGTATCAAAGCTCGAAAACTTTATATCAGTGTAGTGTATATGAAAAAGTCAGTCATATTCTTCACAACCTTCATACTCTTCTTGCTCGAGGCCATCTTTCACTTTTGTATAGGCAAGTCGGATAATGGCGAAAAGGGGTACATTCACTGGCCGAATTGTAAAGAGTGGCTCCAAATTATCCTGGTGTTGACTGTGTTCAGTGTAGCCAACTCATATTGTGCTGAAGTACTCGATAAGTGGCTCTAGGACCCACGGAAAGCTGGGGATCTCCCGGACCTCATTCACAGGAGCGTGGTACACTTCGTTGAGAGCCTTGGCAAAGTCTGTTGGATTAAAATGAGCAATCTCCCCGCCGTGATTTTCAAACCTTGACATTGTGGTTACCGTCACGGGTTTGATGATGTGAGCAAAGTTTCCGAGCGTTTCTATGAGAGCCGGGACCCCAGACACTATTTGGGGCTTTCCGAAACAAGCGTGTTCGGCCGTCGTCAGACCAAATCCCTCTCCACAGCAGGTATTTAGTCCGACATCGCACGCATTGTAAAGTTTATTAATGTACTCTTCGGGAGCGTGAAGAGGTTTGAACGTCGTGAAAATGTGGTTCGATTTTACAAACTCTGGGCTCATCTTGAGTTTCATACACTCGATATCAATCAACTGAACGATATCGTACCCGTCTTCCGTTTTCAAGACGCACCCGCACACGAGTTTAATGCGGGGATTGAAATTGTTCATGGCCAGAAACTGTATGAAAGCTTTGATGGTGACGCACCATTGTTTTCGGTACGAGTTTCTATTCAAGTTGAGAACCAAAAAGTCATCGGGTTTGAAACCAGTGTTAACCTTGGCGCTCGCCGAATCGCAAATAGAAAACCGTTCCATGTCAACGCCATGCTTTAAAACCTTGACCTTTTTTGCGTCCCACCCGAGATCAATAATCATGTGATCCCTCCAACAATCTAGAAATGTGAGACACAGATCGGTCTTTGATTTTAGGTACTCGAACCGATAAATATCCTCCCATGGGTACACAATATCAAGGTACAATACAACCTTACAAGTCTTTGGGGGATCTATGATTTTAATAATCGCGTCACACACTGGTAAGTCGTTATATAAAAAGAGAATGTCTGGATTGACCGCGTCAAAGTTTGGCTTTATACACTTGTCCCCGAACCCCTTTGGAGAATCCGGGTCTTCTCGAAGTGCGTCTATAAAGTGTATGCGCGGATCTATGAAGCGGTCCTCTATGGCTTGTCCCGGGTAATTTTGAAAGGCTAAATAGACAATTTCATAGTAGTTTGCTAAAAAGTTTGTAATTTTATTCGCGATTCGACCGTAACCAGTTCCCTGGTTTGCGTGGGTACAAGCAAAAAAAATCTTTTTCATTTACATACATCTAAGCTTCTATCCTTAATATTATTACATCTAATCCCATTGGGCTATCCCGCTTTCCCATGACCCGCTTGCCGTTTCGGGCCTTCCTGCGATGCGTCTTGTGCTTGGTCACAAACAGAGTCTTGTAAAAGAGAGGATCACATGTGGGAGGCAAGCCACCGACAGTGATAATCTCATCATCAGGTAAGTTTAGAATTTCCTCCATATCATAACCACTATCCACAAACTGATGATACCTCTTCTGAAGCTCCTCAATTTCCCACATAATATCCTCGGTCCCAAAATACGCGAGGTCATCCTCGTCAAAGAAGCTCTCAAAGACGGAGTTGAAGCATTCTTCGTTGTAGGATTCGACGCGCTCATCGTTCCACTTTTCGAGGTGGGTCCTCATGTTGCGAAAGTAAAGAGATCCACGGCACATGGGACAGCTCGGTTCATCTGATTTTTGGTACCAGCTCTTGACACACTGGTAGCAGAAAGCATGACCGCACACAAGCTTGCACTTGGGCTCGTTCGTGTAGCAAACACCGCAATCTTCCATTTTTTAGATCTAGATACGTTTTGTAAGACTTGGGACCAACTGCGACCTATGACGTACTCTTACACCATTTTAGACGAGCACCCACAACTCTTTTCCTTTTTGATTTCGGTCCTCGAGGATGTGAGCATATAAAATACAATTGCTAAAAAGACAATTCCGAAAACTGATGATTGTTTCATTTATTTATGACTGAGAAATAATCTTGCGACACATGGGACACGTCACATTGTCCTTGGTCCACTGAACGAGGCACGGTTCGCAAAACACGTGACCGCATCGAGTCTTGAGGGCCCTATCGAATGTTTCGTAGCAAACTGTACACTCTCCGTGGGTTGGCGTGAATATTATATTTCTGAAGAGTTGAGTAATCTCCTCGGCTGAAATATACATTCTAGTCCTGTGCAACTCTGCAGAAATAAGTACGGATAGCCATTGATTTATTCCTATAGTCACACAATGGTTATAAAAATTGAGAAACGATTTTACCTTGTCTGGAAAGTGAAGAGATGATCTCGCACGTGACCAGCTAAAGATAACATTGTCGGTCGAGTGGTACTTACATACCGGGAGATCGATCCCATAGCAAGTGTACCCGTTTGTGGTCTTTATCTTACACCTGCGACCCCTACACGTTTTACCATAACATGTTAAAGGTGTTTCGTATTTATTTATAACGAGCTCTGTAATGTCCATATTTTACTGTATACCAATTTTTTATTCCACCTCACTTTCACTTTCGGTCTCGGTAAGAGACACGTCTGATTCCGTCTCGGTCTCGACCCCGGACGAGGGCTCGTAGTCGTCGCTGTCTTCGTCGAGGACCCATCCACCTTCGACCGGCACGAACCCGGCGTCCCTCTCATCCACAGAGTCGTAAAACCCGGATACGCACGCATTGTCAATCGTGTACGTCTCCTTTTCGTATGCGTAGATTTTTAGGTCCCCGTGGAGTTTCTTGGTCGGGCTAAGGTATCGAACGACATACGAGTCTTCTCGCTTCTCTTCGATGCGAGCGATCGCGGTTGACTCTTTGCCATTATCCAATTCAACAAGCACTTCAATAATTTCCATCTAAAAGGAATTGACGCTATTTTTTTAAGTTTGTAGCTACTAAATGGAGTTGGCACTTACTTTTGGATTGAATTGTGTGGCGAACAGAACAGTGAATCCCGAAGACGCCGTTATGTTTGACATCGATGATACGCTTCTTCGAACAGACGGCACGATAATGAAGGAGATGGCGTACCTCTTTCAAACGTGTAAATCCCTCGGCTACAAGATGGTCGTAATAACAGCCCGACCGCACATCGATGACAACATAGAGTACACAAAAAATCAGTTACAGATGAATGGATTGACGCCAGACTTTTTAATCTTTTCAGAGCCAGAAAAAAAGACAATCGCCAAGGAACAATTGAAACTTCACTTTATTTTGAGTGTCGGTGATATGAACACGGACCTTGGGGGTTCAGATCACAGCATAAAATTACCAAATAGATTTGATAATAATGTTTACTTAAAGTAAATGATATTTTTGTATCTCATAATTGCGGTGAGTCTCGTCGAGTACTTTGGGGATGAAAATTTAAAAATGTTTGCCCGAAATGGAAATCGCAAACATCTCGTTTATGGGGTTGTGTTCTACGCACTCATGATGAAGCTATTGATTGAGGCACTCAAAAGGGCTAATTTAATATACATGAATGGAATGTGGGACGGTATATCGACTATAATTGGAACTGTATTCGCATGGTGGTTGTTACACGAACGTCTAAATAATCCTATGCAGTGGCTAGGTCTACTTCTTATTATACTAGGCTTGCTCTCACTAAACACTGGTAAAATCCCCAGGTGATTAGCACTTCCAGCGGTTGTTACAATTTGTACAAGTCACAAAGGTTGTCATGGGTTCATCGGCGCTCCTTGTTTGTAACTGGTAGTATGTGGTCTTTCTCGACTTACACTTGCCGCACTTAAACATACCTTCGTAGCTTTCATTTTCAGAATTCAGGGCAAGTCTGTGTTGCTCTTGGACCCTGTGTTTTTCCCGAGCGATTGAATATGGTCCGAGTGGGTTCAATTCGTGCGGTTTCATCTGAACCACATCAGTCACCTTGACTTCCTCATTTTTCAACCGCGACGCCAGGTTATTGTTTGGGTCTTTTAGGTTAAACTGGATATCCAGAAATTTGGTCTTGTATCGATCCTTGAAAAAAGGATTTTCCCACGAGGGTTGGTCGTTATTGTACTTGGTGATTCTCACGGCCCAGTTAAATATACACTTTTCAAGATTCAGACACAGCTTATCAGTTGCTTGTATGTTGAGAAGTGCGGAAAGTTTAGAGCAAACGTAGGTTCGCATTTGGTTTGAAGCCATTTTACAAGTTTCGGAGAAAATGTTTGTGAAAGTATCATGCGGTATTCTGACCTATGAGTCCCTCATACATCCATTTCGACAGTCGGATCAAAGATGTAGTCGGGGCTTCTAGGGGCCCAGTCGCTCGGTGAGAACAACATAAAGAACTCACCCGGGCGCCCACCTGGTATGTTGTAATTAGAGAGCTCCCCGCCGTATTTATACATGCTTTCGACCGGGACGTATCCCTCGACTCGCTTGTAAATGAGAAAAAGCACAGCGAGTATAATCACAAATTCAAATATTTTCATTTATTGTACCACAATATTTATTTTGAAGGAACCCACGCCTGTCCCTCCAAAACAGCCTTTGTGTACGCCATTGCGAGCGAAAAGTGAACAAAGACCCAATCGACTCCGTTAGTCATCTTTACACCCATCGGGTTCTCGTTCACCATCTCCGTCAGATTCATGCTCATCGTCAGATCTATCTTCTCCATCGCTCGGTTCATTTTCCTCAACCACAGAACATGCGTCTTCTCCGTCGGCTTGAACGCACTTACAAAACTGTTTGCTACGGGGCTCTCCATTTAATATAAGATGCTCTGTGTTTTTAACTAGATGAAACATGACAGCATCACACATTTCTGGAAAAGGTATATAAATGATCGATATGACAGTCGCGACAGCGAGGTGAATGAAGGCTGCTATGCGGTTAATCATTTTCTACCCAATCAGTGACTTTGATTTTTAAGTATATACTTTTGTGTGAATTATATTCGAACCCATCTGCATGTTGTTTATGAGTCTGTGGCACGGTTCCGGGTCCACAAACTTTGCGTAGGCGATCCCTCGAATGAGTTCGAGTGCCAAAAGGTTCCCAAACTGTTCTAGGGTGTCCCACATTTCGTCGCGACCGATCCTCGTGGTGTCCCCTGTTTCTCGCAACTGAGCAAACTCTGGGATGTTTTTCACGACGAAATTAAAACCAGCCGATCTTGACACAAAAAGTTCAACCTTTTCCAAAAGTTCGAGGTACTTTTTACGATCCTTGAAAATTTTAATGACTTGAATGTGCGTTGACAAGTTTGGGTACTCGCATGGGTACTTTTTGAGAAGCTCGACGACTCGGTCGTGTTCGCGGGGTGCGAGATTTCGAAGTGAGGATTCCATATTAGTATCACATCAATTTTATTCTATAGATGGAGTCAACGACGACCAAGGTTTTCGCGTACAAAGTTTCTTTGTACTAAATAAATGAAAGTGCGCATACCGATAAAGAAGGGGTCCCTCATGGGATACCACATCAAGGATTCAGAAGCCAAGAGACGCAAGACACTCACAAAGATTGTCCTCGCAAAGGAGAAGCCCCTGTCGACGTTTCGGAAGCTCGGGGCTCTGATGGTTCTCACAAAGCGTCGATCTCCCAAGGCGTCCAAGATTTTCAGAAAGAACCGGAACTGGGTCAAGAAGAGGTACATGTCCAAATAGCTCCTCGTTTTTGTTGTTTTAACTTAAAAAGAATGCTACCACTTTATTAAATGTCCACCATTGAATTCTGTAGAATATGTAAAAGCGACAAACTTGTGGATATTCTGGATCTCGGACACCAAGGTTTAGCGAGTCGTTTTCCTTCTGAGCAGGAAAGTGACCCCCAAAAAGTACCCCTCGTTCTCGTAAAGTGCGAAAATCCGGAGTGTTCGCTCGTTCAGCTCAAACACACGGTTCCGAACACTGAACTTTATGAGCACGCGTACGGATACCGATCCGGCATAAATGCGACCATGACGAACCACATCCAGAATCTCGTAAAGTCCATAGAATCCCGGGTACAATTGGAACCTTCTGACACGGTCGTCGACATTGGGAGCAACGACGCGACCCTCCTCAAATCGTATTCGGTTCAGGGTCTCAGGAAGATTGGTGTGGATCCGACCGGGACTCAGTTTAAAGAGTACTACACCGACGACATTAAGTTGTTTCCGACGTATTTTACGAATGACGTCGCAGAGTCTTTGCCAAGGGCCAAGGTTGTCACGAGCATCTCGATGTTTTACGACCTCCCGGATCCGGTCCAATTCATGAGAGACGTGAAGAGCGTTCTTCATCCCAAGGGAATATGGGTCCAAGAACAGAGTTACATGCCCGAGATGCTCAATACAAACTCGTTTGACACCGTGTGTCACGAACATCTCGAGTACTACTCTCTCAAGCAAATCGTCCTGATGGCCAAGATGGCTCAATTGTCCGTGATTGACGTTGAGTTCAACCCCTGTAACGGAGGGAGTTTCAGGGTCTTCTTGTGTCACCCCGGGGCCTACGCAGGAAACGCCGAAAAGATTATCGACATTCTCAAGAATGAAAAGTACATGAACCTAGATTCTCTGGAGCCGTACAAGGAGTTTGAGGAGCGCTGTAAAAAGATTCGAACGGATTTGCTCGACTTTTTGAAGACGGCCGGGACCGTGTACCTGTACGGGGCCTCGACGAAGGGCAACACGCTCCTTCAGTATTGCGGGATAGACCGTAATCTCGTGGTGGCCGCGGCCGAACGAAATCCCCGCAAGTACGGGTGTCGCACCCCAATCACCAACATTCCCATCATTTCGGAAAGCGACATGAGGCAAAACAAACCGGATGTCCTTTTGGTGCTCCCGTGGCACTTCAAAAAGGAGTTTATCGAGCGAGAGCAAGAGTTTCTTAAAAATGGAGGAACCATAGTGTTCCCTCTTCCAAACTTAGAGATTGTGAAGCATGTGTAGTAAATGTCTAACGTTCTCTCAATTCGCGGTCGCATCGAAGCACTTAAATTTAGACACAGTCGGAGCGATGACATGGTTGAAAAGACTGTGATCAACAACGTTATCAACATCTACGCTGAATTGTATACCGAATACGGCGTAGATGTCGTGTATAGAATTCCAAGCGATAAAATATTTTTAAACAATTTTGAAAGTCACACGTACTCGCAGTTTAACGAAGATGGCATCACCGAAAAGATTTTTGACACGATTGGGTTCACAAACAAAGTGTACCTCGAATTTGGAGGAACCGCCACGAACAACAACAGTGAGATTCTCCACAAGAACCACGGTTTCACGGGGGTCCTCTTCAACTGCGATGACACCGAGTGCGAGTACACAAAGATTCACACGGAGCGCGTCACCGCCGAGAACATTGTGAGTCTCTGTGAAAAGTACGAGCTTCCCAAGGAGTTTGATTTCTTGTCGATTGACATTGATCACAATGACTGGTACGTGTTTAGGGCCCTGTGCTCTGTTTACAAGCCCCGAGTGGTCGTCATAGAATACAACGCGCATTACCCTCCCCCGGATGATCGGGTGGTTGTGTACGACGCCGATATAATCCCGGGTATAACCACGTATCATGGCGCTTCCATAGAAGCCATGTTCAACCTCGGGAGACAGCTCGGGTACAACTTGGTCGCGGCGGAGAGTACTGGGTACAATTTGTTCTTCGTAAGGGAGGACATCCACCCGGATGCGTTTTACGGAACAAATGATACAAAGATACTTTACAGGACTCCTAAGATGGGTCACAAGCCCTGTGGGGAAGACGGAGAGAATCACACGGAAGAGTGTATGAAGACGTATCGATTAGATGGCATATGCGGTCACAAGGCCCCGGATTCGCCGGTCGTCTGGACAAATGTCCAGAGTTTGTCAGAATAAGTGAGATAGCTTTCTCGAATAGTTAGGTACCCAGGAATATCAAGAGTGTGTAAAAAGTTCTTATGTTTGTCACCGATCTCAGTGAGTTCAATCAACATAGCATACGAACTAGTCATACAGTGAACCTCTTTTGCGTTTTCGATAATTGTTAGATAATCAAACACATTTGGGAATTGTTTGTAGTGGTCGTCAGGGTTAAAAACCTTCAAATCGGTCGTGTACTTTATTCTGCGGTCTCTTTCTTTTGATTCGTGGACGAAGATGTATTCACCCTTTTTGAGATCAAATATGTCAAATAATCTCTTCTCGCGCTCGAGGTCCCTCACAACCTTGAACTTGGTCTTCATGTAAGATGGATTCACGCCACCTTGGATGTACGTCGTGTGGCTCCAATTTGCCATTTCTTTCCCCGGACCCACGGTGAACCAGTTCCACATTTCAGTCGGAACTTTATACGTGGCGAGAGGGCAAATTTCGTACCCCTCGACTTGAATCCTGGGGACCTTCGCCCATATTTCCCGGGCGTCATCAGTCAACAGGTACTCAAAAGAGACCCTGTCCTTTTCAACGTCTCGATAAAGAAACTCACAAGTCACTTGATGAGACTTTCTCGCAAAAATCTTCACCTTGTAACCGTATTCCAAATAGTGCCGAACCATCCCACACGTCATAATCTGATCACCTATCCCCAAATGAATAATGAGACAGATTGCCTTCATTCTCTAATACACAGAATAACTCTTCTCTTCTTTAAACTCTGAACTGTATTTTAAATTTATCCTCCTCTTGATGGCCGACCTCTTGTCGTTGTGCATGTACGCGGACCTTGCCATGCCTATAAAATCCGGACCGAAACTCTTTTCGCGTTCAAACTGACGGAGCTCGTCCTCGACGTCCCATATCTGTTCGTTAACCTCTTTCAGGTCGTCAAAAAGTTTTTGGTCCACATCGGGAACTTTAATCCTTCGAAGAGTGTCGAGCTCTTTGTGTATGTTCTGAAGAGCCTCGAGACTGGTGATGCGTTCTGATTTAATTTCAAGGATCGTAATTTTGTCAATGAGTTCACCGAGGGAAATTGGAGCGAGTATTATCATTTGTATATCATACTAGCAACACATTTCTCTATATAATTGAGCTATACAATGAATCTTGGGACATTTGTTTCTCGACCGACTTGATGTGCCACGTGGCCAAGTTGGGGTTGGGGTTGAGCTGAATGGGTTTCTGGGCGCCCATGACTCGCTCGTGAACCTTATTGCCATATCGTATGCTCGGGTCATTTTTGAATATCCTACCTGTGTAGTCGGGCCAATTGATCCATCCCAGATCATTTATGGAAAAATTGTACTGCTTGAGCCACTCTTGAGTGTAACCGGGGCAAATATTAATTCTGGGAGCATAAAAGAGATCTCCCCCGGTATCTTTTATCAACTTTTTGATTCCCTTGACGAGAACCTCTTGGGGAATCTCATCCGCGTCCACAATAAAAATGTATTCCCCGGTACACTTTGAAATGTGATAATTCCTGTGAGCCGAAAAATCCCCATCAAGGGCGCGTTCAAATTGAACGATTCTATCCTTGAAGTTTTCGAGCACTTGCCTAACTTGTGGTGTTACATTTTTGCTGTCAACGAGAACATTAATCTCATCTTCGGGATCAATCACTTTAATTAAAAAATTAAGACACGAATAAAGCTCACGGGATTCGGTACAGACGCATATAGCATAAGAGAGCTTCATTTAAGATACTGACATTAAATTCTTTATTACTGTATGCGCTTGTTCCTCATTGACTCTCCACCAAGTTCCGTGAAAAACCTTTTGTAGGAACCCGGGGACTTTTGTGTAATCGATTGGGACTTCTGTCGAAGGGAGCACGTGCCAAGGAACTTTCACGAAATCCTTGACATCCACAAAGACTCCTTGATCGTGAGAAATGATTGGTTTTCCAAAGTACGAAGCCTCGACCATGGGGAGTCCGACGCCCTCACCGTGCGTGAATGAAATCACATAATCACACACGTTGTAGAGCCCGGCCAATCGATCGAGAGAAAGTTTCTCAGTCACGACCATTATGTTTGGAGACTCTACGAGATCATCTTTGATGTTTGTTTTCACAATGAGTGTGTGAAGCGTTCCTCTCGAGGCCCTGGCGAACACTTTTGTGAGGGACACTAGGTTCTTTCTCACATCATTTGTTCCGACGTACAAGAAAATAAGTCGCTCTTGATTTATTTTTTTGGGAATGACTACTGGATTCTCACGAATGAGATCACTTGTGTAAAAGTTTGTTGACACGGCATTGACTCCGTGACCGACGAGTATCGTTTTCAAATAATCGAATGGAACGATGACTCTATCGAACACTTTCATAGCCCTGATGATATCTGGATGAACATCGGATGTTTCAAACATTGTATACAATTGTTTGACTTTGAAAGGCAATTGCTTTACAAGTGTCTCCCAGGACTCGAATGTTTCGACGAGTTCCGAGATAGTACATGTGTCTGGGGTATCATCTCTCGAGATGCCAAGATGAGGCCCGAGAAAAAACCGTCCGTATACAATTCCGAATCCGCTCATTTAAAGATTAAGTTTGATTTACCTTTAAATGACCCATGTTGCCATAATAACCGGGGCCACTGGTCAAGATGGTTCATATTTGTCGGAGTTACTTCTCGAAAAGGGGTACCATGTTTTTTGTATGGTGCGAAGATCGACGTACCCAATTCAGAGTAGTAACCTGACGACCCTCACGCTCCAAAATCCAAGACTCAGAATATTTGACGCCGACATCACCGATCAATCGAGCGTCCTTCGGGTCTTCAACGAGGCCCAGAACTTTGAGAGGATCGAGGTGTACAACCTCGCGGCCCAGAGTCACGTGGCTATTTCTTTCGAGTGCCCTTCTTTGACCGTCGATACGAACATCATGGGGACGCTGAATCTCCTCGAGGCTATTCGACAAAACAATCTGTTTCACAAGGTTCGGTTCTACCAGGCTTCGACATCTGAGATGTTTGGAAAGGTCCAAGAGATTCCACAGACCGAGAGGACCCCATTTTACCCGAGGTCGCCATATGGCGTCTCAAAGGTCGCGGCGCATTGGATGGTTGTAAACTACCGTGAGACGTACGGCCTTTTCGCCTGTTGTGGAATTCTTTTCAATCACGAATCTCCGAGGAGGGGCGCGAATTTCGTCACTCAAAAGATTGTCAGGGCTCTCGGCGCGGATGAGGTGTTGTACATAGGGAACCTGGATGCCCGGAGAGACTGGGGTCACGCCAAGGATTACGTAAAGGCCATGTGGCTCATGCTTCAGCAAGAAACTCCGGATGACTTTGTGGTTTCCACAGGTGAACAGCACTCGGTCAGGGAGTTTATTGAAAAGGTGTGCGAGCTCAAGGGATCAAAAATATCGTGGGTCGGCGAGGGTCTCGATGAAATCGGGGTCAATGAACAAGGGAAGACAATCGTGTTTGTATCTGAAAAGTTTTACAGACCCTGCGAAGTCGACACGTTACTCGGGGACTGCTCAAAGATTAAATCAATTGGGTGGAAACCTGAATTCGACTTTGAGAGCCTCGTAAAAAATATGTTTGAGTATACAAAGAATGCCACTAAATAATAGAGCTCGCCAACAACTTCGAAATTTTTACATATTGTTACAAAAAGTGAGAAAGAACAAGAACAAGAACAAGCGAACTTTAACAGTTTCAAGAACCACCAACAATAATTTAAAGGCGAACAAGAAGGAGTTGTCCCCGAGAATACACACCACAAAAACCGGCCGCAACATAAAGGTCTGGCCCAGAAAGGTCAAAGGCCCTAGTGGTGCGATTTACTCAATTCAAACCGTTCGTCCAAACTCAAGGAGGTTGACGAATACTTAAGAGGTCTAGAGGACACAGAAACCTTTTCATTTAATAACATGATAACCTCGTCATCATCCAGAATCGATAGAAATCTTTTTTTACTTTGTATATCAGTCAATTGAGACGTTTCCCTCAGTGACTGACAGACAGGCCACGTGACGCGTCGAAGTTCCCTGACCTCCTCTTCGAGTTTATCGAGTCTCGGTAAAACCACATGTTTTAAAAGTTCTCTCACATCTTGTAAAATTTTGTTTTCACAGGTTACGTTCATTTCATTAAATATAAAGTATTCATTATCTTTAATGAATGAGATACAGTGTCTAGCACTTGCTGTTTTACTTTTTAAAAGAGTTCTCGAACGAGTCAGAGAACAGGGTTATCTCACATCAGAAGAAAAAGAACAGATATTTAAAACGATTCGAATCTTATCTGGCCGAATTCTTCACCATTTTGGCCAATTCGGCGAATTGCGCGGACAACTCGAGGTGCCATGGGTACAACACGGTTACCTGGAAAATGAATGCGCAGATTCCAATGATGAGTGAGATCCTGGGGATCCACTTCATGATGAGAGCTTCCCTGTCAGTTCGCTTCTTGTCTTCATCACCCATTGCGTAATACATTTATTATATTAGCTTATAAAATTTTTAGATACTTTGCGAGTATTTAAAAATTTTTGTATTTTTTGTATTTTTTTGTTTAATAAACAGGAACCACAACATTTAATTGCTGAACGCAAGACCACCCATACCGGACTGGATACGGAGGACGTTGTAGTTGACGGCGAACATCCACTGAGCAGTGCTGTCGACCACACCAGCCTTCATGGTGACCTGGACCTGCGCGTTGTCGATACGAGAGAAGTTGCAGGTGCCGGTGGGCTGGTGCTCCTCGGGTTTCAATGCGAACGAATAGCAGTAGATACCCGGGTAAGGATTGCCAGTGTGGTGCATGTAGGGCTCCACCTGGTTGAAGTACTTGCCGCTTTGCTCCTTGAAGCGATCCTGGCCGTTGAGGATGAGCTTGAAGCTGGATAGAGGACCGCACGACATGTTGGCGATAGCACCACCACTGTACGCGAGACCCTCTTCGAGCCACTGGCACGTGGAAACAAATGCCTGAGAGGACGATATGCAGTTACCACCGAGAAACTGAGGAACACCGGACGCACTTCCAATTGGACACAAAACAACAACGTTTGAGTTGGGTCTACCGATCCAAGTAGATGATTCAAGAACAACGGCGTTGGAGGTCATCAAGTTAGAAGTAAAGTTCCAGAGACCGTTGCCAGTGGATGAACCGTTATTGTAGCACCACACGAGCTCCTTGACGGGGTGGTTGTACGACAGACGGATCTGCTTCTGCTGGGTGCTGGTAGCAGCGACCGTAACAGAGTCAGAGCCCGTGTGCTGAACCTGCTCGATGAGGTACTCGTGACCCTTCTGAGCAAAGCGCCTGCGCTCCTCAGTGTCGAGGTACACGTAGTTACCCCACACGTGGATTCCGCTGGTGCTGTGGTACAAGGTGAACTCACTAGCCAGGTCGAAGTCGAGACGGACCTCGTGGTACTGAAGAGCAATAAGAGGCAGGTACAGACCAGGGTTCCTATTGAAGAAGAACAACAGGGGCAAGTAAACCTGTCCTGAACCGCGGGAAGAACCGTTCGCAGAGTTTGTGGTCATCTTGGCGTAATTTGCTTTCTTGTCACCAGTCAAGTAAAGCTCAGAATACAAACGCCACCAGATCTGGTAGTGTTTGTCGATGCGCTGACCACCGATGGTGAGTTCGATATCCTTGATGGCACGCTCGGCACACCAGCATCCTGAGTAAACGGGGCTGTTAAGATCACCAGCGCGAGAAACAAGAGAGGTGTTGGATTGGAGTTCGAGAAACATGTCTCCGATAAGATCGCCGTTACGGGCGATGGTCACGGACAAGCGACCGTCGTTACCGGCCGAACCGTTCACGGTCTGCTCAATGACCTCCATCGCAAAGTTCGTGTGGCGCTTGTACACCGCCTGGAAGAAGGTAACCTTGGGGTTACCAGTCAAGTAAACGTCCTGTGCTCCATAAGCAACCAATTGCATCAAACCACCCGCCATTTTATACTCTTAGTAAAGATTTTTTTCCAGCGCGCAAAAACACACACTAAAATTTCAGCCTGTATATAAATGGCAAATAAAAAGAACGAGGTTCCTGATCTTGACGAAGAGGCTGACGAGGATGTCGACATTGATGAAGAGGGGGACGAAGAGGAAGAGGAGGAGGACTTTATGGACATGGGTGGTCTCCTGACTTCTCTCCTGACGACCGAGGAAGGCGACAATGTTTGTACCGCCCTGGTGAACATCGGGGCCATCCTGAATAAACACATGGAGACTCAGAACAAGATCCTGGTGAAAATTCTTGCCAAACTTGGGACCCAAAAAGATAGTTAAAAATTTCTAGCGCTACTTATATAAATGGAGGTTCATTATATCAACACGAACGCGAACCCGATGGAATCAAAAATGGAGATTCTGAAAACTCAGATTCAAAATGCAGACTCTACTCAGATCACTGATCTCATAGAGCATCTCGAATCTGAATGGTGTCTCAACAAAAAGGGTGACACTCATTTACCGTTTAAGATTGGTTTTGAACAGTTTTGTCGAAAAGATGAAATGGATGCGAATGGTGTCCCGACGAGTGTCGATGTGGATCGCGTCTCGGCTCAGTATCGTCGTCAAGTTGATATGCTCGGTCAAATTTATCACAGGGCGTTTGCCCTGAATATTTCGGACTCTGCGACTCAAGATATAAACAATAATGAATTCACCCTCTCCTCCCGTATCAACCGCCTCATTCGCGTCGCTTCGGCATCCGTGAGAATCATCATGTCGTATACCCGGATTCAAGAGTACGTGAACAACCCGACATGTATGCCCGGAAACACAGACTGTGACCCGGCTCTGTTTGATGTGAGCACAATGGCCATCGATGATCTGAGTCCGTACCAGCAGCTTATATTGTGTATCCTGAACGAAACATATGACAAGAATATCCGCCGATACAAGGGTCAGTGCTGTAAGGAGATTGAGATTGTCGACGCGGGTCGTAAATTTAGAACCAAGGCTTGGAAGCCGATGATGCAGATTTCGGAATTCGTATACAGCGTAGCTCAGAAGGAGGCTCGTTTTGATGTTTGGAAAAATTTAACAGCGCGCGGTTCGAATGCGAGGGATGCGGTCAAGTATCTCACAGAGTGTAGCGATATTCAGTTTCCCGAAATCAAAAAGAATAGAAACGTTTGGTCATTCAATAATGGCCTCTTTGTCGGAAAAGAGTGGAGCACAAAGCTCGGAAAGTACATTTCTAAATTTTACCCATACACAAGCACGGAATTTGCTTGTCTTGATCCAACCATTGTGAGTTGTAAGTACTTTGAGAAGCACTTTCAGAGTTTCGATCACATTGAAGATTGGTGGGACATTCCAACTCCTTGCTTTCAGCAGATTTTGGATTATCAGCAGTTTGACAAGGAGGTTTCAAAGTGGATGTATGTCATGGGCGGAAAGATGTGCTTCGATGTCGGTGACATTGACTCGTGGCAGATTATACCCTTCCTCAAGGGTATAGCCGGATCTGGTAAGTCGACCCTGATTACCAAGGTTTTCAAAAAGTTTTACGACTCGGAGGATGTAAGGACCCTTTCAAACAACATTGAGAGAAAGTTTGGTCTCTCGAGTCTCTACGACGGCTTCATGTTCATCGCACCAGAGGTCAAGGGTGACTTGTGTCTCGAGCAAGCCGAGTTTCAATCTCTGGTATCCGGTGAAGATGTTTCGATTGCTCAAAAGTACGAAAAGGCCAAGTCGGTTGAGTGGAAGACCCCTGGTATCTTGGGTGGCAATGAGGTCCCCAACTGGAAGGATAACTCTGGAAGCGTCTTGCGTCGTCTTCTCGCATTCAACTTTGGAAAGCAAGTCAAGGATGCGGACCCACATTTGGATGACAAGCTCGATGTAGAGCTCCCGGCAATTTTACTCAAGTGCGTCAAAGCGTACCTCGACTACGCTCAAAAGTACTCGGATCAAAATATCTGGAACGTGGTCCCCAAGTATTTCAAGGGAGTCCAGACACAAGTTGCGATGGTCACAAACAGTCTCCAGAACTTCTTGGCCTCGGAAAAGGTTCGATACGGTCCGGATCTCTTTGTGCCTCAAAAGATATTCACTCAGATTTTCAATCAACACTGCCAAGAAAACAACTTGGGTCGGTTCAAATTCAATCCAGACTTTTACGCAGGTCCTTTCAGTTCGAGGGATCTCAGTGTCGCGACAGAATCAAAGACGTACAAAGGTCGTGCGTATCCTCCTCAACCCATCATCATGGGTATAGATGTGGTCGACGATGCCATCTTGGCATTCACAGACGATTACTAAAAATATTTGTAATATATAATGAGATCAGCCAAAACATACCTAAGTGCTAGAAGACGTACACCTAATACACAAAGTGCTAGAAGACGAACCGCAAGAACTGCGTCATTAGCGCAGATGCGATATCAAAATGCCCAGGATAAACTTCAAATTTCTATTTTATTGGCACTCGGAATAACACCAGCAAATGCTCGCCGAGCCATTAAACTTTCACGTGAGGCCACTAAACACCAAGCTGCCACCGTCATCTCAAAAAGATGGCGTGCTCATGTTGAAAAAAGATTTAAAGACCTTCAAGCGTTCAAAAAAGATTTACAATCTCACATGGATACAAATAATAATAAATCGTACTATGGTTCTTTAATTGACAAAATCGCGACTCAAACTATGAAAATCTTAAAGGATCTTGAACAGTACAATTTACGATACGGTGAATTGCCAACATATACAAATTTTAAACACAGAGTAAACACAAATATTGGTCCGTGTCATGTTGAAATTACAGATTTACCAGTTCCGTATCTTAAAAATATTGTAAATGGTTTATACTTTGTTAGTCACGAGTACTCAAAAATGAGTGCCTCTAAAAAAGTTGCGTACATGTCTCGGGCTGCCTATGAAATGGGTGGAAGACCGTGTATCGAAAACTTTATTGAAGCTCTTCAGTCTTCTTTGTACGAACCAGCTATGTTGTGGACCGGGAGAAACATTACTCCATTGGTATTCCCAGCCAGGACCCCAAATAGATCAGCGTATCTTGGAGTGATGGCACGAGCAATTGGATCATACATAACCAACAATACGAGAGCAAAATTAGTTGCTTTACCGTCAAATAATGCTCGTATAAAAAAGTTTTGGAGCGTTGTTAAGAACAAACAGTTGTCAGTCATAAATGCGAATGGTAACCCAGCGTACATAGCTGTTAAAAATTACAACAAAAATGGTCGCACATTTAAAAACTCTGGACCAGAAGCTGCCAACTATGTTACTTTAAATGAATTATAAAAAATATTGATATCAAGTAAATATGTTACGAACTATAAATGTATACGGGGGTCCCAGTAGTAACCAACTAGCGACACGGGTTCGTAAAGTTGCCACAATGAATTTAAATCCAATCATTCGCCAGAAAATCCGAATGCTCTTTATATCACTCTTGACTGCGTTAGGATTCATTTATGGAATTCATAAAATTTTGACATTGACGACATCCCTGAACCTTTCGCACAATCTCAAGTTGATCAAGACTTCATGGATGGCTGTCAAGGGAAACGTGAATCAAGCCATCAAGATTCTCGAGTACCTCAATAAATTTGGGATTCCTCAAGCCGGGTACAATGCGGCCATTGGTGCGATTGGTTCTTTATCAGGTAACATCGTCCAACTCAGGCGCCCTCAGATGCGAAGGGCCGCCATGTCAGGTGTGATCACCGCGGCGGTTGGGTCAATGTTCCCGACGAGAACCAGCGCTCTCACCGAACTCAAGAAGATTCAGAGGAGCATGATCCGAACAGAAACAGCGGCCGGTGCGTACCTTTCCAAGGGTACGAACCTCTTAAAGACCGCCATGGGTTTTCAATCCCAAGCCCAGGAAGTCGCGGCTCTATGCGCCATTCTCACCAGGTACATAATCAAGTTGTCCTTTTCATTTGGCATCAATCTGTCGAGGGATGTCATTAAAAAGGTTCGGTTTTTAAGAGCCGGAAATGCCGAAAAGAGGGTCGAACTCCTCGGTAATAGCGACGTGAGAAAGTTGGCCACTCGCGTTATACAATCAGTCACGGTCAGTGCGAACAATAGAAATGCCGCAAACGCTCTCATGAGCTTATCCCGCAATACTCGATAAATAAAAATCGACGTCACCTTCAAATTCAGGACATTTTTTAATCACCCTTTTGGTGACCATATCCTGCACATTCAGTATATGTTCCTCAAACTGCGTTATATTCACACCAGCCTTTTTGCTAATTTCTTCAGTGTCGTACAGATCCTTCAGGGCCCAGAGATATCCAACTGCGTAATTTGCGTGAAGGGTCGCCAGGAGAGGTGACTCATCCTGTTGCGCCGTCGTGGCCCATTTTGCCGACTGTTTGACCAGCTTGACGACATCCGAACTATTGTTCCTCTTTCGAAACAAAAAGAACAGCACAGCGACTGCTATGATAACATATATGATCATTTTCTACTATTCATTTTTAAAAAAAATATACGAGAAATACAAAGCGGATGCCTCCGGTCAATTTCAATAAACTTTTAGAAAACAGTAACAACAACAATAACAACAACAACTTTCTAAGAAATGTCGAAAGGTCGTCCAACTTTTACATCAAAAACACATTTCATCGTGATGATGGGCTCAAAAACAAAAGGATCCAAGTCACGAAACCTTCTTTAATTATGTACAATGCCATTGTGAATGATGGGTTTCAGAAGACGAACAAAAAACTCGAGCTTGGTCTCATGGCCGAAAACATTGTCAAAACAAAACTTCCATTCAAGAAGCACGTGTTTGATAACAATGGGATCGCCATACAGGTTAAGAAGATCACTGGTCGTTACGGCCGACTTCAGCCAGCCTTTACAATCACTGATACCTATTCGCACACCGGACGAAACATCTTTAATGAGCGAGTCTTTTGTCTCGAGTTTTTTATAAAGGTGTCTCTCGGTCCGGAGGTTGTGAATGCGACCATGTCCATCTTTAACAACGGCAAGATTAAGATATCCGGTGGATACCTGAATCAACACACAGACAATATGAACAATGAAGAGTTTTTTGAGGCCCAGCCAGAGTTGATCAGAGAGTTTATCGTCGACAATTACACAGACAAGGAAAGGTTTCTCAGAAACGATTTCAAGTTTAACAATGTGGTGAGTGAAGTTCGTTTCAACAAGGGGTTCAACCTGACGACCATTTCGCAGTACGCAATCTCATCAAACGAATATTTGATTCGTTTCAATCCTGAAATTTCTCCGCACATGTTTATTCACTTTGGAAACTTTGATTACGTCGTGTCCCAAAAAGGTGTAGTGAAGATTCAAGGCATCAAAGAGTACGATGACATCGAAGAGTCTTATGAGTTTATTTTGGAGTTTGTGAACGCCATGACTGATTTTGAAAAAAGTCAAAAGCCAGATGAAAAGGGTCGGATCAGAAGGGCTCTTCTCAACATAAATGTTTCGAATCGCATCAAAAAACAACCAAACTTCAACCCAAATAGACCAGCCCCGAATGTGACCCGCCGAGGAACCTCGTGTCCCAAGAGCAGGTGCCCGAACCCCTACAGCATGCAAGGAAAGTGCCCCAGGGAAGGGTACTATGTGAAACCAAACCCACAAGGTCAGCCGTGTTGCTACAGAATTCCCAAGAGGACCAACTATTCTGAGAAAAAGGTGATGGAGGCGTTTGCTCGTGCGAATGTCAAGGTTCCCAACACGGTTCGAAAAGTTTTCAACTTTGGGCAAAACACAAACAACAAACGAAACAACACTTCTCATTCAAAATTGAATAACATTGTTGTCAAGATGAATTCAAAGGTTGGTCTCAAGATTGGGTCGAGACAGTGTATGCGTTACAGCAAGGTTGCCCTCGTTGACATTGCGCACCGCCTCGGTCTCCCCATTTCTCCATCTATGGATCGCAAGAGTATCTGTGCCCTCATACAAAGCGTCGCCAAGAATGTGACAAACACCAACAACATACGTGGCAACAGGGCCGTCAAGTTTTCTCTCGGGGACGAAACCCACATCGTGACTGGAAACTCCCCAAACAGCCTCAAGATTTCTGGGAGGTTCGCCAAGACTATCAAAAAGGAGAAACTGTACAGATACGCGGTGAAGCTTCGTGCTCCTGTCACAGCCGCCTCGACCATCGCCGAACTCTGTAAGGCCATCTACGATAGGATGGTTGCGATTCGACCAAAGGCCAAGACCCCGAGCCCCACGCCGAGCCCGAGCCCACCAAAAAGGGCCAAGGCCACACCGAATGCGATGGAGGCTCTCAAGAAGCTCAGACTTACCAAGAATCTCGTCGAGGAAGACGTTCGCAAGTTTGTTGGACCCAAGTGGATCGAAAAGAGGGGCGTGACGAACGTAAACTTGACCCAAAAAGCCAAGGAAATCTACAACAGTCTCGGAAACGCGATTAGCAATGGTCGCGTGGCCCTGGCTTCCAAGAATATTAAAGAGTTCAAAAAGAGTCTCCTCAAGACGTGGAAGGAAGACGTGGACATGAAGAAGCAGCGCAACAAGTACGCCAAGTTACCATATAACCTGAATGTGATCAAGGCGACTCAAAACTTTGCTTCGACGCGAAATGCCGAAGGAAAGTTTCCTAAACACACTGATATTCTCAAGTTTGCCAATGTGAGGTCAAAGGTTGCTCGAAATACAACCTTTTTTCCTCTCAAGGCGCTCGGAAAGCCCGCCAAGAAGAGTTGGGCCAACAACAACAACAATTCGCTCCCAGAGTTGCCGAAAACGAGGGTTCTTCATCTGAATCAAGAAGAAATTTAAAGACACGTTAGATGTGGATTTATGACTCGATCCGGAGTAGACATCTGACGTATATGAACATCATGATAACTAAAATCGTAACCAGTAAAACGATCTTTTATCTGTTGAGACAAGGCGGTCGCATTTATAGTCCTGGAAACTTTGTTACACACTGATTCCTTTTCATATGCGAGAAACTTATCCTCCATAGATAAAAACTCTTTCAGGGATTCTGACGAGACCCCGGTATCTTTTAGTTCATTAAACTTGTCGATTGAATCTTGACCAAAGAACTTTGATCGAACGCCATCAACTGACGGTTGCCTATAGTTGTCGGCCCACAAAAATAACAAGAGTGCTACAATTATAATTCCAAGCCACATGGTACTATATTAAACCAACAATTTTAAAATGTCATCAACCTTGTGAACAATGTTATAGAGTTCATTCTTATCCTTGACGTTTGAGGGTTTAATAATCTCGAGTTCAATCTCGTACCTCTCATTTTCTTCGGAATCTGGATCATCCGCGTCGCCACCCACGACCGTCATGTCGATGGATAGATTCTTTCGAATGAATGAGATTCTCTTCTTGATTCTCATGTCCTCGTACTCTGTGTTTTCACCTGGTTTAGCGCAAGGAACTTCGGTGGAGACCGAGAACCTCAAGTCGTATGGCTTGTCGTCGAGGTGTATGTCAGTCTTTTTGAGTTTTGTCTTTTTGTGGGCGCTTGAGGCCCCCGTGTCTTCGTCATCAACGACCCTGATGTCACCAGTAAAATAAGCTACCGTGTTGGATTTGGTGATCTTTTCCCAGCCCTTGAAGTTTTCGAGACCCTTGAGTATCTTTTGAAACGCCTGTTGACCCACGTTGGTGTCAAACTTTCCGTATGAAATTTTTCCGAGTCTCATCTCGATTTCGACATTGGCACGATTCTTGAACTGATTGAAAATGGGTTCAATCTGGTCAAATGCGGCGTGCATTTTTATTAAATATAACCTCTAGGTTTTAAATAAGTATGAAAGGGATACCAAACTTTGGTAACACGTGTTACTTTAACAGCGCTCTTCAGTGTCTTTTACAGATACCGAGACTCTCAAACTACCTGATCTTGACAGATTACACAGGTCCCTGTGAGTTTATACGAGAATATCAGAAGATAGTGAGAATCGCGTGGACTTCAAAGACTCATAGATACATTGATACTCGATCAATCCTACAGATTTTTCGTACACGTTTTTTTCAGTTCAACAATAGTGATCAACAAGATGCCCAAGAAGCCCTCATGTGTATGATGGAACTCTTGGAACCAGTCATGAAACCAATCGTGACTTGTAAGCTTTCTCAAGAGACCGTGTGTCCTTCGGGAAAGACTATTATTAAAGACGAAACTTCGATGTTGTCCCTGGCACCAAAAGAAACAATCGAAGAGTCCCTAAAAGATTTCTCAGATTGGCACACTATTGAAAACTACGAGGACAATGATGGAAAGGTTTGGAATGTCGCAGCGACTCGAACAATCATCGAAGAGTTTCCAAAAGTTTTTATAGTTTCATTGAGTCACAAACAAACTATACAAGTTTCAGAACGCATAGGTTCTCTCGAACTGTTCGCATCGTGCGTTCACGTGGGGAGTCAACGCGGGGGACACTACATGGCCTATACAAAACACAAGGGAAAGTGGTACCTTAAAGATGACTTGACTTGTGTGGAAAGTCCCTTTCCGGAAACTTCTGGGCACTGTATTTTATTTTACAAACTCCACTAATTCTATATTCTCAGCTATGTTCACTAGAGTTCTATAAAATGTTCTACGATTATTTGGATGCGTCTTATCGGTCCTTATGTTTACAGGCTTCCACCACTTTTTGTCCTCCCAGTGAACATATTGACACTCTACAATCGACCCATTCTTGATATCAAGCCCCTGGCACTGCGAAGGAAGCAACTCCGATTCAAATATGAGTTGCCCCTTTTCTTGGACGTACATGCCCCATCTGTCCCCGCGCCACGTCATCAGAAAGTCAATCGTGTTTGAATCTCTCGGCTTCCACTTGAAGAGCGTCTCGTGGGTCCCTATGCGAATTGGTTCATTCACTGGTGTGAACACGACCCCGTCCGTCTCATAGGGAAACGTTTGCTCAAGGAAACTCGACATTTTTGAAAGAGGCCAAAACGTCTTCATTCGAATCTTGACGGGATCCTTGGCTAATTTCATGATGCCCGAGACTGGACCAGATGCCGCTTCTATGCGCTTGGTCAGTGGCAAATTTCCCACAAATGTATTTGAAACCATGAGACAATCGTAAACCATATAGTGCCAACCAGTCTCTGTTTTCACCAGTTCACCATCAAGCAAAGTCCCCGTAAACATTGGTCTCGGGAGATTCAAAGGCAATAGGTACATTTCCTGCGAACGATCGATAATCACACACATCTTCTTGTCTTGATACATGACCGCCATCAAGGCGTGACGAACTCCATCCGTTTTCTCACATACTACATAGTCGTTTTGTTGTAGGATACCAAAATGCCTCCGCTCGATAGAGATTGGCTGAGGTCCCGGGAAATAATTCGTATTGGTACTATTCCATGTAGTATGTAAAAAGTTTAAGAGATGTTGGTACATCTGCGTATTTTTCTGAACTTTCCAAAGGCTCGCATCAATGTAGGAAACCTTTTCGAGATCCATTTATATAGTCTTAATGCCGGCACTCTCTAAGATGTTACTGAGACACTCGTGAGGGTACGTCACTGTTAACCTACAGGCTGTATATGCACAAATTTTGACGCCCCGCTCAAGAAGTCGCTGAAACATCTCAGAGTTTTTGGCCGGAAGTTTAATAGCCTCGCCTTTACGTTCTCTCAGAGCCCTGAGAACCGGCTTTGTATCCATGATCCAACACCTGGGTTCGGTGCTTTTTACTTTATAAATGGATTCAGAAACCTTTTGCCCGAGTTCAGTGTCAAATTGTAAAGCGACCTGCTCGGATGATTCGGTCGTGTCAACTTGCTTTTTGAACACGTCCCAATGGATACCTTCTTTAACGCACGGGAACACTAAACAACTATACTGATCAAATGAAGTGACAAACATCTTGTCAATAGTTTCTAAATCAACAAACACACTATAATCTATGAGAACTAGGCGCTCGGCTATTTTGAGCTGTTTCATAATCATTTCGGCCCTTTCAAAAGGATCGTCGTTCACAAATATTATATTATGGTGAACTCCCCGGTGTAGACACACCAGGTTGATCCTTAACAGACTGTGCATCGTCTTCACGTGGCATGCCTTGTTTCTCGACACTACTATCGTTGTTAGGTTCATTTACTAACTTGGTTGTTTTCGCCTTAAGCCTGTTGTCCATACATCCCGTAAACGGCAAATTTCCCACGTGACCTAGAGTTGTTTGAATATCAGCAAAAATCTTTCCACCCATTTGTTGCCACCTTCGACAAAACGCATAATCCTCCGACAAATACCGCTTGGTCACCGGATCTATCATACAATCAAAGCACGCGTGATACGTATCAAAGTCCCTATTTTGATGATCATTCATACACATCAACTCTGGAAAGTGAGCCTCCATTTTCGTAAACACATCTCGCTTAATCATCATGAATCCAGTCGGACCGTCTAAAATTTCAACAAACCCATCTTGAATTGGTCGGCTCGCGGCTCCAAAATTAACAACGAGCGAAGAGGCCAACATGGCTGGGTTTTTGTTGTCGCCATCCATTATAGACTTTTTGGCCTGGTCCCACATGACAAGTTTCTTGGGATAACAAGCGACTGAAATATCATGACCAGATCGAAGCAATCGAAGAACAGCATCTGGCTCAAAGTGAATATCGGCGTCTATAAACATGAAATAATCGGCATCCGTCTTTTGCATAAACCTTCCCACAGAAACATTCCTGGCGCGATGAACGAGACTCTCATTCTCGGTCGTGTCAACATACAGCTCCACCTTTTCTTGGATAAGTAAAATCTGAAGTCTTAGTATACTCGCTAAATACGATTCAAGGCACAAACCACCGTAGCACGGCGTACTTAGAAAAAGTTTAACCATATTACCTACTATACCGGATTCTCCTCTAAGTATGTCTTTGCGAGTGACTCGATCTTGTTAAGTGTCGGTAGTGATATACCACACTTTTCACAGACTTCTTGTTTTGTGGTCTGAGATCCAACAACCATCAAAATGACAACAGATGCGATGCTCGTCGGAGTCTTTCCCATGAGCGGCACACAGTCTTCGAGACGCCTACAAAGTGTTCGACACTTTACGCCAAGTTTATGTTTGTCGCCGGGAATATCAAATGAATTGAATAATCGAACAATGACATCGATTGGTTTTGTAATTGTCGGAGTACTTTTTTGAACTTCGGAAAGAATAGTTTCTCGAAATATGTGAGATGTTCGACAAATGTCTTTTGTGGGAATTCCAAAGGCGTCCGCAACCTCCTTGGTCGTTCGGGGAAAGTTTGAAAGTTTACAGGCGTAGAGAACACAGTTTGCCTTGATGCCAAGACGGATCGCACCTCTCGTGAGCTTCTCATCATTGAATTTACGATACATGAGTTTCGCATCACGAACAATGTGATCAGATATTTTGAGGGCATCTTTTGCGGCTTCATCGATATCCTTGTACGCATGAAAGAGAGATCGATCCTTGTGATTCATCGAAGCGTGAAAGTTTATTCGGGCCATGCGACGCATTGAATAAGAAGCCTTGTACTTGGCGTTGATTATTGTACCAGTGCCCCATGATGATGAAAATAACCCAGTGTCGGTCGCGAGACTTCCGCAACGAGATGGATCATTCGAGACACCGTCTTCAGAGACACCACTGGTCCACTCGGGTGAATCATCGATACACATCTTGTCGACCCGTCCACATTCCGAACAGGTTGGCATATTTTCTTGATTCAGATTTTTGATACCACCGCATTGACACATGTACTCACGAAATAAATAAACTTTTGGTTCAGTTTCGAGTTCTTGAACTTGATCAACATTTCGAAACGCATCAAACTCTTTCCAAATGTCTTCAAACTCCTCCATTTTACGTGGACTCACTAGTAGTCCCTCTTACGTATGACGGTTCGATACACGAATTTTGATCTTTATACTTGACTATACACGAGCCTATTAAAATACCCAAAAGTCCCGGTATAAAGTATTGATTGTTTTTGAGTACGTACATTCCCAAAAGAGGCGCGACGAGTTCTCGGATTTTCAAGGGGTCGTCAAGTTTGAACAAAATAATCAATCTCGGAACAATTATGATGAACGCCACGAGCGGGACATTCAACTTCATCTTTTTTGAAATGTATAAAATCGTAGCTATTGATAAACCTCCTATGATGAGCATGATGGGATTCAAAGTGTCTTCGTCGGGTTTGTCCCCGAGTTTATAATCGCAATTCTTCATCTTTTTTTCGAGGTAATTGAGGATACACTCACCCTTTAAAACGGCCCAGTGAATTGTTATGAATATGTATCCCGCGAGTATGAGATCATAGTAACTCGTCGACTTTGACAACAAGACGTACAGCATCGGTATCAAGTACACCATGTAATGTAACACTTTTATGAGTAACATTGTATGAAATATGACGAGATAAAAAAATAAACTTTATTATTATAAATGAAGGGTCTTATTTTATCAAAAGATGGATGTGTGTACTGTGACAAGGCTGCCGAACTTTTCACCGCTCGAGGTATATCTTTTGATAAGCAGTTGGTCACTAAAGAAGAGTTGTATGAACGAACCAAGTCTCGGATGTACCCCCAGATTTTCATAGGGGACACTCTCATCGGTGGGTACTTTAACCTCGAAGAAGTCTTGGAGGACCCGATACTCAAGCCAAACACCAATCGTTTCACAGTGTTTCCTCTTCAGTACCACTCTTTGTGGCAACTCTATAAAAAGGGGCAAATGTCAAACTGGACCGCCGAGGAGATTGACTTGAGCAAAGACACCGAACACTGGGAGTCTCTTTCTGAAAATGAAAAACACTTTATAAAATGTATCCTCGCATTCTTTGCGTCCTCGGATGGAATTGTGTTTGAGAACATTAGCATCAATTTTGCGAAGGAAGTTCAGATTGCCGAGGCTCGATCCTTTTACGCGTTTCAAGAGCACAATGAGATGGTTCACGGTGAGACGTACAGTTTGCTCATAGAAAAGTACATCAAGGATCCCCAAGAAAAGGACAAGTCTTTTCGCGCTATCGAAACCATGCCCTGCGTGAAGAAAAAGGCTGAGTGGGCCATGAGGTGGTTCGATCCCTCGAAACACTTTGCCGAGAGACTTTTCGCCTTTGCGTGCGTCGAGGGAATCTTCTTCTCCGGGAGCTTTTGCGCAATCTTTTGGCTCAAGAAGAGGGGTCTGCTCCCGGGTCTGTCTTTCAGCAACGAGCTCATAAGTCGCGACGAGGGGCTTCACCTCGAATTCGCAGTCGAACTCCTTTCTCTGCTGGTCTTCAAACCCTCTCACGAAACCATTCACACAATCATCAAGAGTGCGGTGGAACTCGAAAAGGAGTTTATTCTCGATGCGTTGCCTTGTAAACTCATAGGAATGGATGCGGAAAAGATGTCTCAGTACATTGAGTACGTCGCGGATCGTCTCCTAAAACAAGTCGGTGCTCCTATACTATGGAATGCTCAGAACCCATTCGATTTCATGGAGAACATTTCATTGGATGGAAAGACCAACTTTTTTGAAAAGAGAGTCGGGGATTATGGAAAGTTTGGAGACACGGTGGGGGCCATCACATTTAACGAAGACTTTTAGTCGGGCACGGTTCCGGGTCTCCGTATTTCGCGCATTTAGAATCTCCGTCGTAGTGCATCGGAAAGCAACCTTCGGACGTTTTCGTGAGGTACTTTATACATTGGGTACACAGCGTGCTTGAATCTTTTGAGGTTGATCCACTATAGTCAATCACTTCTCCAGATATGGAACAATTTTTATTTTTTGGAATTGTGTCAACATTGCGACTCGGCGTCGAAGCTTTCCAGGGCCACAGAAAATACACTGTCAGAGCCACGATAAAAAAGAGCAAAACGGATATGATGGCTAAAAAAGCCGAGTCCATTTAATAGTACCTGGTATTTATTTTAGAATCATAACCTGAGTCCCGTCGCCGCATGAGCACTGCCTCCAGTTGCCCCCATATAAAGGAGGAGCCGGGGCCATCTCGGAGCTGTTAATGTCGTGACCCCCGAGCATATTGCTCACCTTGCTCATGGTTCCCTGTGTGACGGTCGGCTCCGGTTTCGTCGGGGGCAGAAGACTCTCGACGGGGGCCGAGGACGCGAGATCCGCGACCGGTTGATCAACTTCTGGGGCAGGGGGCAACATGCCATCCTTCTTAGCTTCGTCCTCTGGAACGGGCTCTGGCGGGGGAACGCCTTCAGCATTCTCGCGCTTTAAGTTCATAAGACCCCACACAATCAGCATGAAAACGAATGCGTGGAGTATTAAACCAAAAATAGTCGGGTACCCGGTCGCGCTCGCAACCCAAGTTCCAAACACTCTCCTGACGAGGATAAAAGTCTCAGGGTTCGCCACTATAAAGAACAAAAAGGCTGACAACAGAGATGTCATAAACTTTTTCTTTTGCTCAGCGCCACCACACCCACAGCCACAATCTTTGAAAAGACCCATTTTACTATATCACTAGAAAAAAATTACTTAAAGTCCAAGAGCCATATGTAAGAAAAGAAGCAGAAATGGCACTCCAAGTTCAGAAAGCCTCTACGTTCGACGCCTCCTCTGTTACCTTCTCCAAGCTCCGCAAGAACAAGAATGGCGGTAAGGCCGTCTATCTCAATGGTGCTGGAAACCGCAAGTTGTACCTTCAGTTGCCCTATATGCGCGCCCCCTTTGGACTCAGCACTTTCACAGACGAGATCACCAAGAAGACCTCTTATTCCTTAGATCTCTCGTTCGATAAGAATGACGAGTCTATGCTCAAGCTCCAAGAAACCTTCATGAAGTTTGATGACGCCGTGGTCAAGATGGTTGCGGCAAATTCCCAAGAGTGGCTCGGTAAAAAGTACAACGAGGCGGTTATCAAGGAGGCGCTCTACAAGCCCCTCGTGCGCCCTGGAAAGGACGAGTACCCTTCGACTATGAAGCTCAAGGTGCTTGTTGATAGCAAGACCGGAGACTTCATACCAGAGGCTTACAATACCAGTCGACAGTCGGTCCCCATGACGAGCATCGAAAAGGGTCAGAAGGTTATGTGTATCGTCGACATTAATCAGATTTGGTTCATTGACAACAAGTTTGGTATCAGTGCGCGACTTCAGCAGGTGCTACTCGAGCCTTCCAAGAAGCTCCCAAGCTTTGCGTTTCAAGACGTAGAGACGACGGAAGCCCCGGCTGACGAGGAGGAGTACGAGGAGGAGGAAATCGAGGTTGATGAATAAAAATGTACTGTAGATAATAATGAACATTGGTAAAAATCTAATAGTTTTTCTAAAAAATCACGCGTGTGAACCGTACAAGGTGATGCACGCGCTCATGAATAACCAACGCATGGGCGGGTTTCACCTTGTTGACATAATAGTATCAAAAGATGATGTGTTGGAACTTAGACAAAGAAAAGACAAAAAAATAACAAATAGAAAAAACATAGCCGTGTTGGGAAAGGGTGCCGAGGGCATAGCGTTTGTGGGTTGTATAGATAATGAGTGTAAAAAAATGGTTGTCATAAAAGCCGCGAAAGAGGGACTTAAACTAGAGTATGACATTATGATGCGGGTCTTTAAGTTAAGCATCCATGTGACGGTCCCTTATATGTTATCAAACTGCCCGAGGGAACAGATGTTGTACCAGGAGTACGCAAATGGCGGCGATCTTCTCACGGCCATCACCAAGTATCATTCCATCATCAAACCCATTCACATTAAAACCATCATCTTTCAAATCCTCGCGACTCTCATGGCTATTCAAAAGAAGATTCCATCCTTTAAACATAATGACCTTCACCTCAAGAATGTGTTACTGGATCTCAACTTTAAAAAGACCGGTTCAGTCAAATACAATACATTTTTTGTGCCGAACATCGGTCTCCGCGCGGTCATAAACGATTACGGGTTCGCGAACATGGTTGGATTTCCGAACCCCAAGGTGGTCTCTAAGCAGTACGCCTACGACTTTGGGATAGCCCCGGATAGCAACAAGATGTATGACGCTCACTTTTTCCTGAACGCTCTTTATATTGAACTTGTCAAGTTTCCAAACTTTTTGGAAGCCGTGGGGTTTTTAACAAGCATCATCCCACCAAAGTATTTCGGTTCGACGAGTCCTCACATACTCAACAGCCGACTTCGATATGGAATGCCCCACTCAGACTTTCCATCCTTTTCAAAAATGTTGTTTCACCCGTATTTTAAAGAATTTCAAAAGGTTCGCACAAACTTTACAAACTCTGTGAACATGAACTCGCCAGTCAACATCGCGAAGATGATTTTACCGAGTGCGAAGAGCCCCCCGAAACCAAAGCATCTGAGTCCGACCAGGGTCAAAGCCAAGACGCCCAGTCCGCCTAAGAAGATTGCTCCGTATGACTGCGGCAAAAAGGCCCAGCCTTCGACCGGGTTCGGGGCTCAAAAGCTGACGACCCAGGAAATGATTGATCTCCTCAAGAGTTTGGGTCATCAGTTACCCCCAGCAAGCAAACGAGATCGCCAGACTCTGTGCGAACTCATTCAATCTCATGGGATCGTCATCAAACAAAATATGATTAACAAGTTGAAAACAAAAGTTCCTTCTCCGGTCAAGAAGCCGGCTCCGGCCCCCGCACCGGCACCGGCTCCCGCTCCATCCATCGAAGCCGCCAAGATTAAAAACTTTTTAGCCTCTCAAAATGTCATTGTTGAAAAGCCCAAAGAAGCCCCGAAGCCAGCACCGGTCCCTGGTCTCTCGGACGCCAAGTTGTGGCAATTGTATCAGAAGAAGCTCACAGAGGAAATATACAACTCCATGCCAAAGAACGGCGAGTACCAAAATAGGATGGACGCGGCTAGTTCAAAAGCCTACAAGCAGATCAAGGACATGAAAGCCCGCGGAGAGCCCCCGCCGGCGTATTACGCAAAAAAATAATGTGTGTACCAAGTAAATGAAGTTAAACGGACACATAATTGGTTACGGCATTCTCGTGCTTGTCATCTTATTTTTATTGAACATGGTTCTGGCTCCCTCGAAAAGCTCTGGTGGTGGCGAGTGGACTGTTTATGGGACCAACGGCTGTGGGTGGACTCGTAAACAACTCGAGGTTATGAAATCGAAACAGATTCCGTATACTTTCGTTGATTGTGACAAGGAGGATTGTAAGGGCACCGAAGGGTTTCCTACTCTGGTAAGCCCTTCTGGTACAAGGTCAACTGGGTTCAAAGAAGATTTTTAAGATCCCCTGATGACAGAAATGGCAATTGACAACAAAAATGCGTCAAGGAGCGTCTCAACCGGCCTGAAAACAGTCACGTGGGGCACGAGAACCTTGTTCCACAGCCACCTGAGAATGAAAGCACTAATGATGATGATGAGGAGCAACACACCGACGTTGTAAATCGCTTCTGAGGTACTCTTGCTTGAGAGGATATCTTTGAACATTTTATACTATGAAAAGATTTTTATTTCATACTATTAAATGAAAAGGAGTGCGGTTCAGAAGAGGAAAAAATACCCACCCACGAATGGGTCTGAAATTATATTTGACGATCAACCCTGGAAATCCCTGGGTAAAAACTCAAACAACTGTTATGCGTACGCCGTAAATGACTTTGACTTGTACAGAATTCAAAAAAGCACACCCGGAAACACGACTAAGAAGAACAACTCGAAACTCCCACCGTATTACACCCCGGCCGGTCTGAAGAAGCGAATACTTTTGGATAACCCCGGTAAGATTTATTCGACTGGTGCCTGTACCAAGTGTAGACCCGGGTTTTACAAAATGATGATGTTTGTAGCAATGGACGGAAAGTCTTTTGGCGATTTTCACTTTTATAAACAGCACAGCGAGGTGCGTTATCGCGTTCAACCCGGAGACACCTACGCCAAGATTGCTCGCTTCTTTGCGGTCCCTGTGTCGAGGGTGAAAGACGCCGGGCCTCTCGTAGTCAATAGGAAGATTCAGTTCAAGGCGGACTGTTTTAGTCACAAACAGGGGTACGGAGGTGGTCCGCTCTTGGTGGACGCCAAGGGTAAGCCCATTCGAGACGCGAGAACGGCCGACAAAAACTATGGGTTCCTAAACTACAAGATATACGGCGGTTCATTCTGTGTTAAGAATAAGGGTGTCAAGGTCGGAAACACGTACGCCTAGATCCCTCAAAAAAGCTTCCATGTCATCATCTGTTTCTATATTCATTAGTATTTCGGTCATTCCGAAGTTAAACTCATCTATGCCCAGACCCCCGAGCAAAGCTGAAACAGAAAAGGTTGGAAGAGGCCACGTGTTTGTGACGCCTTCTTCTGTGTTTTCGATCGTTATCGAAACTTTGAACTTTGATTCATCTATGGGTTTACGACACATAGGACATGTACCACCTCCCTTTGCGGACCATTCATTGATACATTTCTTATGAAACCTGTGACCACATCGTAAATCTTTGACACCACGAGTTTTTCGTGCTGGGTTCAAACATATAGAACATGTTTCGGTTTCATTACAATGAAGGTGACAATTTAAACCATTCTTACACGGTTTACCTTGTTTCGTTACCGACTTACAAAATGACATGTTATTTTAATCGTATACTTTTTTTATAATGGTATATTCGCACAATTAGTAAATGTTCGGAACTTGAAGTAGGGGTTTGTGGCAAATATTACACCCTGAAACCTGGGTGTCGTTCGAGAGCAGCTCCGGACCCTTCTTCTGAAGGAGTTGGCGGTACGCATAGTTATCCTCGTAAGATATTCCATTCTTCTGCATCACGTAATCATTGAGCAACTGAGAAGAAGTGTTGATCGTAAAGCATCTACCATCGGCCATACCCATGCGTTGAGACATTTTACTTTACTTGTAGAATTTAAATTCGGCGTTTGTAAACTGAATTTTGCTTGGTTCATTTTTATACGGCTCGGCTCCTGGCAACACCGTGAGTTTCACACTCTTGGCTTGTCTCGGGAACATGAACCAAATCAAAAGAAGGACCAGAAGAAGAACTATAACTGTGTGCATTTACATATATACGTATTTTTTATCGCCTGTGATTGTGTCTTGGACATTTGAAGAAACGGTGTCTTCGACAAGGGGTCTAGGGCGGACTAGGTACATCTCAACCATATGAAGAGAAAACAAGATGAGTAAGACGACGAGGGCCCATGTAGCAACGTGATATTTTTCCATTCTTTTTGTTTACACACAAAAAGTTTTCTGTAGAATCTTTGAAGAGGCCGCCAACTTATCATGATCTACCGTGCCATCTGGTAAACACACATCCTTCATGAAAGAATCTACAAATGATTTTTGAGACTTATCAATGTCATCTTGTCCAGTTGGAATCGCGGCCGCTTCTACTTTTTTTCTGTAATCTTCACACTTTGTTCCGGCTGCTGGAATACTGTCGTCTTTAAAGTACGGTGCGAGCGAATCGCATGTGGCGTACTTCTTCTGTAATGAATCGAATGTAGTATTAATATTAGTGATCAAACCGTTTACAATCTTGTCATCAGTTGAGTTGTATTTTATTCCTATGCGCTGACCTGATGGACAAGTGGGACACTTTGGACACACAAACGACTGACCGGTTTTACTAAACTTTATGAAAACGAGAAGACCTATTAAAAGTAAAGTGAGTATCAAGAACAAAATTCCAACACCGTCCATTTACTTTATACTATTCTTTTTTATCTGGGGTCGGTGCGGTTGCTACGGGGGGTGCGGGACAAAACCATTTCTGACCAAGCTTGGTGAACTTGATCATTCCGAGGAGGACACACAAAAGGATAACAATAATTACAAGTATAACTACAGCTGCTGACATTTACTATATAAAACTAAAAAAGTATAGACTCATTTGTCCTGTTAAACAACCAAGGCTCGAACCCCTTTTTCTCCAACACGGGAACCCAATCCACAAACTTGTAACCCAAAAATGTTTCGAAAACATCAGTCTCGGTTGTTTTCGAAACCTTCAGCCCCGGCTTACTATTAATGTGACGATTAATGATGTTGTACGAGTAGACTATTTCCTTGAGAGTTTCGGCTCCTGTCACTATAATCTTTCCTGTGCTGAAAACACTCACAGTCACCTCCTTCATGTCACTGGCTGGTTTAAATTTAATCTTGACCGCCGAGTACTTGTCTGGTTCAAACGAAACATTAAAAATGCCGTGCTTTGAAAAGTGTTCGGCGACCCTCATGAGATTTATATTGTAGTTTAAACTAAAGTTTGTGTTAATCATGACGACCCGATAACTATCAATCGGGACCGCTACATCCTTTCCAAGAAGTTCCTTGAATAAAAAGGCCAATTGACTGATGATTCTCATACAATCAAACAAGTCTGAACATCCAGCAACTTGAATGCTCCCATTGGGGAAAACCTTGATAGACTTGGTGCTATATTGATCCACGTACCCGAGTGTAATCTGATTATAAAAAGTTGTTGGCTTGAGTTTCCATTCAAACCCTTCACTCTTTCCATTTTTCATTTTTATTTTGATGCTCCCAAGTTTTGTAAAAATATCACGAAGTTTATGAATATCAATCTTGATTTCGGACATTGAAACCATCGTGATGGTTGTGATTTTTATCCATGAAGGTCGATCTTCCTCTGGTATAGAGTTTCGAAACTTGTTGAGAGTGAGAATATAACGAAAAGTCTTGTCTGCTATAGACGAATACATTCTCACACTTTGTTTATAAAGAAGCGTCTCTCTTACCTATGACTATAAAATACACATATTTAGTTAAAGGTTAAAACCGCGTTTTATTAAATGGCGTTCATAACAAAAGCTTCGTATTCGTATGATGTCAACTCTGAAAATGATGTAGTGGAAATTGAATACACCAAGTACGTTCACGGGAGCGGGTGGAAGACGCACAAGGATTGGCTTTACACATTCCCAGAAGGAGACTGGAACAAACTCGATTTCGGGGAAGCGAGCTCGGTTCGGTACGTTGATTTTTTGAATTCAATGGTTTTTAAAAATCTGGAAGTTCATCGAAAGATTGCGACGCTTTCGCTCAACAGTGTTTCGAAGAGGAGTCCCAGAAAACTCTTGAGGCTCATGAATGCGATTCGAATTCTTGACCCGACTTTTGAGCCGCCAGAAATCAACACCTACTGCGCGTGGCAAATGAAGTTGTTAAAACACATAGCAGACACGGTCAGTCATGATATTATCTCGAATTGTGAAAATTTAAAACGCCTCGATAAATACTCTAGAGTCGTTCAGTTAATTTAATGAGAAGTATGATGAAGATGAGTAAAACAATCAAGTTCATAAAAAACTGAGTATCCATTTTTTTGGGAGAGACACCAAAATCTACACCGAATGGGACGTCGCCTCTTTCGGTATACGATATATCCGGGTCTGCTCTCTGGGTCGGCTCGAGTTCTCTCGACATTGGGCAATTCGGGGTCCCGGGTTTACACCAGTCGATTTGCCTGTCTCCTGCTGTCGTTGCGATTTCGCACGCCGGGGACACGTCTTCTTTATCTTCATCCTGATCTTCCATTCTCATGTACGGGGCTGGGTAATAAGGATCAGACCACGTCCCGGGCATATTATTCAAGAATGGATTGACTTGATCTATGAGGTCACTATCACTTAACATTTTATCTTTGTACTATATTTTTTTTGATCGACTTTTAGTTTGTGTTTTATCCACATATCATCGAGGTCCACATCCAACATGGAAGCCAATTGAAACAAATAACTAAAAACGTCGCCCATTTCCATTTGAACGTCGACACCCCTGTCCTTTTTCAGTTGGGTTTTTTTGAATGTTTTTGTGTGTTGCCGAATGGCCGAAGCCAGCTCACCTATTTCTTCAGTCAGGAGAAGCCAAACGGTGTTTATGTTTGCCCGATCCCAACCCTTTGTGATACACATAATCCTGGTTTCATCTCTGTACTCGTTCAAATTCATCTTACAGAATATGAGGTCAAAATGTTTAACCTATTTTTTTTATTTTGGTATTATAAAAATGGACATCAAGGTGATACTCATAATAATCTTGTTACTTGTGGTTGTCGGATTCGGTGTCGTGTCTTTCGTGCCATTTGGTGGCAAACTTTTATTGTGCTCTTCGAATGTGAGTAACATCGTGAGCGAATCAAACTGCAGCAACATCGGGTACATCTCAGAGTCTTCGTGCCCTTCTTCAAAGGCTGACAAGGAATCGTGTCAGTCGTTTATCGATGATGCTACAGCTGGCATGGGACCTCATCCGGAGGCTTACTATGATGAAAAATGGTGTAAGAGCAAGTACGCAACTCTCAACACATCGAATTCATCTTCCTTTTGTGTGAGTGCTAGCAACACATATTCAGCATATTTGGATAGTATTCAAACTCTGTTCAACTCCAAGAGACTCATAAAAGCTGTTCAGGGAACAAATGCTGAGTACTATTACGATTCTGCGAGCACCGCCGACAAACCATCACCTGTAACACTGACACTTTCAGCAGTTGAAGATTCTAAAAATTTCAAAAAGGCGAGTAATAAAAAGACTCCAGATCAAGTTCTCGGACTTATCAGTGATTCTAATACAACAAAATTAAGTACAATAGGTTCTGAGTTGAAATCATCTGCGTTGGAACACGTGGCAACTATGCTCGGTATTATTCCAAATACCAAAAAGATTACTTCTTCTTATACAGTGGACGCATCTACTCTCACTGGATCTGATGTACACAAGTACGCCGTCATTTCAGATGCCTGGAAATTGATAGAAGCTGGAAACAACTGGACATATTACTATTTGAATATAACGAATAGCGTTAAACAAAAAATGTTAGATGATTTAAAAAAGAGTGGTGTCGGCAAATACTCAAAATATTGCTCTTAAACCGCTGGTTGATAGAGCCCAACCTTTTTACCGTACGTGCTCGTATTAATTGGCTGAGCCAAGGGCAACAACGGAGCCTGTGCGTCCCTCAGATAGTCCATGTATTGACTGACGCCGGTGTTGATTTGTCCGATGGCCGTTTTGATGACTATTTCATTCATGGTTCGAACTTGATCACACGTGTTTGTAAAGTGATCCCCGGCGTTGTTAATAAACACGACCCTCATAATAGTGAAAAGATCACCACTATTTTGATAGTCTATGGAGAACCCATATTTCATTTTGTATTGCTGACGAATGGCTCTCTGTAAAAGGTTTATGTTGTAATCAGAAAAATACAAAGTGTTCAGAGGAGTTGAGCATTGACGAAGAGTTTCCATATTATACTAAACCAGGAAAAAAAAGTATGATACTATAATAAATGGTGGCGTTTGCAGATTTTGATGAAGCCTTTCCGACCGAAATGTGTCCCCAGTACAGACCAATGTGCTCGCCCCCGACTTGCTTTATAGGATCGTATGCTCCTGTGACACCCCCTGGACAAAGGGGGCCGTTCTTTGTGAATACCAAATTTCTCCAGGCTGATAGATACGCCGAGACAGTCGGACCCACGCCAGTGAAATCGGAAGATTTTTCGTGTTCGTTTAAAAGATAAAATCTCTATGTTAGAAGACAAATGAAGGTTATTAAGAGATCCGGAGATTTGATGCCCATGAAGTTTGACGCCGTTGTCACCAGAATATCAAAACTCACAACGGGTCTCTCAAAAAATATCGACACAACAAAAGTCGCCCAAAAAGTGTTTTCATCCATGCACGATGGAATCTCAACCCAAGAAATTGACTCTCTTTCTGCTGAGATTGCTATTGGAATGATAACGGAGGATTCCGATTATGAATCCCTCGCGACTCGTATTGTGGCGAGCAACATCAAAAAGACTGCGGCCAAGACGTTTTCGGCCGCCATGAAGGGTCTCTACGACAGTGGTATCATTGACGAAGATGTGTGGGAGACGATAGTGTTCAACAAAGATGAGTTAAACTCCACCATCAATCACACACTCGATTACAGATTTGGATACTTTGGGTTGAAGACGCTCGAAAAGGGGTACCTCATGAAAGGCGAGACGCCTCAGTACATGTTCATGAGAGTCGCTGTTGGTATTCACAGGGACAACATCGAAAAGGTTCTCGAAACGTATTACCACATGTCCGATGGATACTTTATTCACGCGACTCCGACCCTCTTCAACGCGGGCACCAAGAAACCCCAGTTGAGCAGCTGTTTTCTAGTCGCCATGAAAGAAGATAGCCTCGACGGAATCTACGACACCCTCAAAGAGTGCGCGCACATAAGCAAGTGGGCCGGGGGAATTGGTCTTCACATTCACAATGTCAGGGCCAACAAGTCTGTCATCAAGGGGACGAACGGAGTCTCTGACGGAATCATTCCGATGCTCAGGGTCTTCAACGCCACGGCCAGATACGTGAACCAAGCCGGGAAGCGAAAGGGTTCGATTGCCGTGTACCTCGAGCCGTGGCACGCGGACATTATGGACTTTCTCGAACTTCGGTTGAATCAGGGTGACGAAGAGGCCAGGACCAGGGATCTCTTCACGGCTCTTTGGATCCCGGATATCTTCATGAAGCGAGTCAAGAGTGGCGGGAATTGGTCTCTGTTTTGCCCAAGCAAGGCCCCGGGGCTCGCTGACGTCTACGGCGAGGAGTTTGATCGCTTGTACACGCAGTATGAGAATGAGGGTCGTGCGAATAAAGTTGTTCAAGCTAGTGATGTGTGGATGGCTATCCTCAAGTCACAGACGGAAACCGGGACGCCTTACATGCTCTACAAGGATGCCTGTAATCAAAAGTCGAATCAAAAAAATCTGGGCACCATCAAGAGTTCAAACTTGTGTACCGAAATCATCGAGTGGACCGATAGGGATGAAACGGCTGTCTGTAATCTCGGGTCCCTCGCGCTTCCCAAGTTTGTCGAAAATTCCACATTCAATTATGAATTGTTACACAAGGCGACGAGGGCTCTCACGTACAACCTGAATCGAGTCATTGACGTTAACTTTTACCCCGTCGATGAAGCCCGAAAGTCAAACATGAGACATCGACCGATCGGCCTGGGCGTCCAGGGTCTCGCCGACGCGTTCAATCTGTGTGGGTACGCGTTTGATAGCAAGGAGGCTGCCGATATGAACATTGCCATATTCGAAACCATATACCACGCGGCCGTCACAGAAAGTTGCGAACTCGCAAAGATTCACGGACCCTACGAAACGTTTGAAGGATCCCCCGCGAGTCAAGGCATCCTACAGTTTGACATGTGGGAGTCCCCAAAGTTTAGCGGTCTCTATGATTGGGGCGCCCTCAAGAAACTCGTGAAAAAGTTTGGACTCAGAAACAGCCTCCTCGTGGCCCCGATGCCCACTGCGAGCACCTCGCAGATTCTGGGAAATAACGAGTGTATCGAGCCGTACACGACGAATATTTACTTGAGGAGGACGCTCGCGGGAGAGTTTGTGGTTGTCAACAAGCACTTGGTGAAGAGGCTTCAGGAGTTGGGGCTCTGGTCCAAGGACATGAAGAATATGATGATCAAGGCGGGTGGTTCGATTCAGCAAATTCCTGGCATTCCCGATTCCGTCAAAAATCTTTTCAAGACGGTGTGGGAGATTAAACAAAAGGTTCTCATCGATATGGCACGAGATCGAGGGTGTTTCATAGATCAGAGTCAAAGTTTAAATCTTTTCATAGAGAATCCCACGGCTTCAAAGCTTTCATCGATGCACATGTACGCCTGGGAGCAAGGTCTCAAGACTGGAATGTATTACCTTCGCAGCAAGGCCAAGGCGAGACCGATCCAAGTGACACTCGATCCTTCGTGTCAAATGTGTTCGGCTTAAAAAAGAATCCACCATATATATGAAATAGGAATGAAGTTTACTGAATTCAATGAGCCTGACTTTGGAGAGTATGCGAGCCGCAAAATTGTATTGTCAAAGGATGGTAAGCCGGCTCGTTTTCAAATTCCTCGACTGTATATGCCCTTTGGTATTTCAGGATTCACACCTGATGTCGGACAGAAAAAGTGGAATATTGACTTTTCTCTCAAGGGTTGGGACGAAGATGGTGGGTACATTCAGAAATTCTACCGCTTCCTCTTAGATTTGGACAATTCGGTGATTGATCACGTTCACAAGAATTGCGAGGAGATTTTCGGGTGCGCCATGTCTCGTGACGCGGTCGCATCTGCGTACAATTCAAACATCAAGCACGTGGAAGGTCGAGAGCCAAAGCTCCGAGTCAAGGTTGACACCGATCACGCCGGTTTCATAAAGCCGAAGATTTTTGATTCGAATGAAGTTGACATTACCTCGGAGGTCGAGGAGAAACTTTATTCGCGCCAGACTGGTGCGGCTATTGTGGAGCTTAACAGTATTTATTTCATGAATAGGCGTTTCGGTATTACTTGGAAACTTCATCAACTCAAGGTGTTTGAACCTCAGAGGCTAAAGGGGTTTCAATTTATCAGCGAATAAATTTACTTCCTCTTGGCCATTCGGGTAAGAGCGGAAAAGGGATTGTAATTGGCGAGAGCGGCGACGGACCTGGCAGCAGCCTTCTTGGAGGCCCTGCGCCTGCGAGCAGCGGCGAGGCGGTTGCTGTGGGCAGCCATCCTGCGGAGGAGAGCACCCTCACGAGGTCCACGGGCAACGCCCTTGTTTGAGCGCACCTTGCGAGCCTTTTTGACCGGCTTGCTTGGGAAGATCATCTGGAACGCCTTGGCCTCGGTCATGCGCATACCACCAGCGTTCTTACGGGTCTTGCGACCAGCAATCATGGCGGGGCGAATGGGAGTCGGGACGGTGTTGGACTTCTTCAGCTTCACAGTGGATCCATCGGCACCAACCTTGCGGTAGGCAGCCTTGGGCTTATAGGTGCGCTTACCATCATCGGATTTAGCAAAGTACTTACCAGCGGCGCTGACGAAGATACGACGCATCTTGGAGTTTAGAAAGTTCGTAGACGTGTTCGACATTTTTATACACTATAAAAATATTTTTTTTCATTTCTTGTTTTTGATGAATGATACAGCGCAGTAGCATTTCTGGGCATCTTTTAACGCGGCTCCTGAGAGATACCCCCAGGTTGTCTTTATATGATGCCTCTGTTTGGCCTGCTCGACACATGAGTTCCATTTCTTGACAGTCACTGGTAAAACCATTTACTATCTATCAGTATTTGTTTTTACTTGGCCTTCCTCTGAAGCTGGGCAAACTTCTTGTGAGCCTTTTCGAGCACCTTGCCCTTGATGGGAACAAACTTGCCCTCTTTAAGCCCGCCTGACTTTTTCACGGCCTCCCGCCACATCTTGAGAGCCGGGTTGGCTTTTGCCGCAGCCTGCTGAGCTTTGCTAATAATACGACCGTCCTCATACTTGAGGTCACTCTTCACAAGGCCTCCTGCTGTTTTGTCAGCAGTTCCGTTCATAACTTGAGCGCGAGATCCAACAACCATTTACTCATTTACACGGAAAATTTTTAGGATATCTGATAGATTCATACTACTTCTAGTTCTAGTCGGTATCTGTGTGATTACTCTAGGGTCGTTGAGGACTTCCGCGCATATGATGGACTTGTGCCCCTGTAAGTTCATGATAGACTCCTCGACGCTCGGGTACAAATCATCTCCTGTACAAATCAGCTTCTTCACATAAACCATACCCGTTTGACCCGTCCTGTGACTCCTGGCTATAGCCTGTAGTTCTGTGGCTGGGTTCCAACTCGGGGCCATGATATAGACCCTCGTCGCCTCCTGTAAATTCAACCCCTGACCACCAGCTTTTATCTGAATGATAAAATAAGCCTCCCCGTAAATCTTCTTGAAACCTTCAATCTCGGCTACGCGTTCCTCCTTGCTCACAGAACCATCTATCCGAAACACAGACTTACCCATGAGCTGATCTTCTATGATGTTCATCTCCTGAATAAACTGACAAAATATGAGTGTTTTTTCATACGGGTGCTCCTGTATGAGTTCCATGAGCATGTTGATCTTCTTGGTTGGGTGCGTCCACAAATCCGGCTCGTGCCCATTCTTGTTTGCGATGCCATTCAGATACAACTGCGGGTGAATCATAACCTGTCTGATACGAAGAAGACACTCGAGTATCTCCATGTGATGCATCCCAATATTCTCAGAGTGTTTCACGAGATTCTTTATGCGATCCTTGTTCTTTTCAAACACAGATTGATATAGTTTTTGTTCTTCACTAAACATATCAATCTCGATGTTTTCAAAAACACACATGGGCAACGCGAGACGCTGATTAAACCGAGCCACATCTTCTTTCGTCCTGCGAATCACAAATGTCTCCCGAATCTCTCGGGTTTTAGCTTGAACGTGAGCCTTTGAGAGACCCAGAAACATACACAGCGAAACAAAATCCTTCATAGAGTTGTACACGGGAGTACCAGATACGACCCACCTTATACCAGACTTGAAAAGAGCGGCAGCCTTGTGACGCTTGGCAGAGTATGTGCGTATCTCGTGACCCTCGTCGAGTATGATGCGATCCCAATAAAATTGATGAAGCACCGTTCGACCCTGTTCCTCCTTCTTACCTTTGTTTACAATAACTGTATAGGGTGCTATGACGACCCGAAACATCTCGAGCTCTTTCGGGTCTTTTGCTCGATCCGGACCGTCAAAAATACCCACACTGATACCACGGGAAAACTTTTCAAGTTCTTCCTTCCACTGATTCACAATAGATTTAGGAACAATGATAAGAGTCCTGGGAACGAGGTTGCCTATCATGGTTGCTATGAGCTGGATTGTTTTACCGAGACCCATCTCATCGCAAAGAAAACCACCCCTGGGTCCCTTTGTTGCGAGTTCGCGCCCCAAAAGCCATTCAACACCCTCACGTTGATACGGAACGATGAGACGACCTTTGAATGCCATTTTGAATTTTTTTGTGTACAGTGACCGGATCATTCTAACCTATGACTCCTTCGTACATCAATTTTTAATTTTCATCAAATCAATAGCCTTATTTAGCATATTTTTATTAAACTTCTTTGTTCTACGATTTACATACCAACTTTTTGTATTTCTATTGTAATTTTTAAAAGCTCTTAAAATATGAACTTTAAGTGGTTGAATTCTCAAAGAATTAGTAAACGGTTTTTTATTGTAAAAATCTGATCCTCTATTATTATAGTAATTTACTGAATTATTAAATTTGTTATAATTTTTAATGTTATTTTCCGTTAAAACGGTACTTTTATTTTTTTCACGCCATTTAATTAAAAGACCTAGATGAAAAGGTCTTGAAGGTAAAAACCCAGTTCTAATACTCATAATTCTTTTCATTTCATCAATCATTTTTGGAGAAAAGAAATTATTTAGTTGCTTTTGTCTATTTGTTCTTGGCTTTTCATTTAATTTTTTTATATTTCCAAGATTTATTTTCATCAAGTTTTCTGATTTTAGGTTGTTTATGGGCTCTAAACGCCTTGGGCGAGGTGTTGGTGGTGGTGTCGATGGAGACATTTTGTTTTTATTATTAAGAACTAATATAGGGTTGTGTGAAAATATTTGTCCTTTGTTTCTATGTGATCTCATCTTGTGTCTGCTGTTTTTTAATTTATTACTAATCTGAGATCTTATTGCCCCATATGCCGTATTAGTTTTATACCGCCAAGCATTTATGGCCCTCGCATTTGATGTCTTGTTTGTTTTATAAGCTTTATTGTTTGTTGTTGTTTGTCTGAGTCTTTTCAATCTCTCTTTGGCTTTATTGAGTCTTCTCAATCTCTCTTCGGCCTCATTTGGGTTTACATTTTTACCATAAAAACTATTGTTTTGTTTGGCAAGAGGCGCATTGATGTTCTTTTTATTAGGTGTTCTCGGAAGTTGCTTCTTAGGTGAAAAGCCAGCCCTTCTTAAATTACCAACATTTGGTATATACATATTAGAATTACCTATTCTGTTTTTAATATTTTTCATTTGAACATTAATTGTTTCAAGCTTCTTTCTTAATACGGCTATTGTACCTTTATTATTGAAATAATTATAAGATATCATGCCAAGAATATCTTTTTTAGAATTTTCTAATTTTCTCAAATTATTACGCAATTTTAAAACCTCTGCCTTATTTTTAAACGACTTGTTAATTTTTTCATCTGTTATTGATTGTTTTTTTATCCAAACTGCTGTTATGATTATAAGCATGTCGTTTATATCAGTCCCAGTAAATACATTTTTAGAGAAATAAACACGTAACTGTTTTTCTGAATCCTTTTTAGTCCAATCAAATAAGAATGTTTGTCCGTAATTATATATATAATATTTATTATCATCACACACAAAACCAGTAATCACATGACCACCATCTCTATCTGTATACCCGCCAATCTGTGCGTGACTCAATATATAAGTATCACCACCTTCTTTTCTTACATGAGGTATATCACTGAATACAGCTGTGTTAATTTTAACACTAATTCTATTCTGCATGTTAAATTTACGTATTGAATACTCTGTTATCAAAAAATCTTTTAAATATTCTTTACCAAATAACATTTTATATAATTTATTGAGTTCGTTATATTTCACTATTATCTGAGTACGACCACCTCTATTTTCTATATTTTTCTGATTTGGAAAAAATCCTTGTAATGTATTGTATTTGTTTTTAATACCAAAATGTAAAAATTTTTTTATTATTGAAAAATACAAACCTTTATGTGAAAAACGTTCATGATTTTTCATGGGACAAAAGTTAACACTTTTGAGATTTTGAATTGCTCCATATTTTTCTTCGTATTCTCGTATTGTTTCTTCGAGATAAGGTCTCCCATATTTAGATAACAAAAAGCCATTTATTAAAGCATGAAACCAGCATGTCCCAGTCGTCTGCGGCATTTGTATAGAGATACAACGTTCTGATTTTATAGGTGGTAATAATCTTGGTCGCGCAATACTCATTTTAATATTATACTATAATATAATAATATGGAAAAGTTGCTTGGAAAGTACCCTGATAGAGTGCCCGTCGTGGTTGAATCAAAGGTTAACGCAGATGAAAAAGTTCTCAAGTATATGGTTCCGAGGGACAGGACGATCGCACAGATGATTGTCCAACTTCGCAAACATATAAAGATGACACCGAAACAGGCCATTTATCTTTTTGTAAATAACACACTCCCGCCAAACTCAGCCACAGTCGGGCAAGTTTGGGAACAACACAAGAATGAGGACCACACACTACACATCGTGTACTCACTGGAGAACACGTTCGGTTAAAATTTCGTAATATTTACCAAGCTTCTGGAAATTAGCATTAGTACCACCTTTGTTGGGATGTACATTCTTAGCAAGATCATAGTATTTTCGTTTAAGTTCCTTTTTTGTCTTTCCAATTAAACTGTTATAACCAAAATAGTTGAGAGCGTTTTGAAGATTTTTATTAAAAGTTTCAAAGTTATTCTTGTACCCTTGGTTGTTTGGGGGCTGTCTGGCTGTTCTAGGCCTTGTGTAACTATAATTTGGGGGTGGTCTGGCGGTTTTAGGCCTTGTGTAACTAGTGTTTGGGGGCGGTCTGGTTGTTCTAGACCTTGTGTAATTAGTGTTTGAGCGTGGTTTAGTGGTATTATAGTTTGAGAACGAAGGATATCTAGCTTTAACACGTGCTCTTTGCTCTTTTAGTTCACGTTTAACCTTATTTAAAGCTCGTTGAAAATCTTTTGGATTTGCTAATTTAATTCGTCCCAATTCTGCGGACTTTCTGTATCTAACAGTATTTTCTTCATTTCCTTCGATACGTGCTCGACCTAAAGCTCTTAAAATTTCAAGTTCAAGCTCATGTCGTTTTGTGTCTAGATTTAAGTTTTTATGCGCTTTATTTCTCGAACTCATTTATACTTCATCAATATTATTTTCAGAGTCTTCACTGTCGTCTTCAATTTCGCACTTTTCGGGTAACAGAAGAACGGGTTGCTTTTTAACGCGGGTCTTGACTTCCGGGAGTCCGAGGCCCTTTTGTCTCCCATCTATGACCGTGTCCCAAAAAGCTCGAAAGACCGGGAGGGCATCCTGAAACCACTGTCGGTCTCGCGCCACGTGAACGACCACAAACTCACTGGGTCCCGGCCACGTCATTTCAGCCGGCTTGTACTGGATAAAGTCGCACTGTTCCAAATCGAGAATCTCCATGAGAAGTTGAAGCTGAGGCATGTAATACACAGGGACCTCTGGCTTTATTTCTCGTCTGAGAGGGCACTTGATTTCGAGGAGTTTTCCAGACTCGGTGATTCCATCCGGGCTCCCACCGAGCCACGGGTACTCTGGGTGAGGCCTGAGACCAATCTCGTGAGCGACCTCATTGTATTTTAGGCAATATATGTCCCTGGCTTCGTCTTCGTACTTGTTTCCGTGCATCGTCGCCGCGTTTCCACCAAACTTTTTGAGACCGCACTTTTTCATGAGGAGATCCTTGGGCTTTTCGTACGGATTGAGACCAAGGGCCGTTGCTGCGTCGCTCGCGGTCAACATCCCTTCTCGCAATCTTAACCATTCCTCGGATCTTTGTGGTGCGTATTCGCACGCAAGGAGTTTTGCCACAGTCTCGTTCATTTTCTTTACTAAATACCCAACTGTTTAAGTGTTTCTTGAGCGGCCTCTTGTTCAGCCTGTTTCTTGTTTCGGGCGGACCCGGTCCCCATGGTGTTTCCGTTTATGAAGGCCGTGACCACAAAAACGCCATTGTTATGAGAAACAATGGGGTACTGTGGGAGTTCCCACTTGTTGGCTTGGCAGTGACGCATCAATCGATCCTTGTGATTATCATCAATCATCAAACAATTCATGTCAATTATTTGAGGGTTTGTGAAAATGTCGAGGATAAATCGTTTCGCGGGGACGAGCCCAACATCCAAGTAAATAGAACCAACGAGCGCTTCAAAAACATCCTCGAGAACCTTGGGGTTTCTGTTCCATCCGTTTCGCATTCCCTTGTCATCCATGAGGATCCACTTGTCGAGCTGAATGTGCGTGGCGATCCTGGCGAGCGTCTCGCCCCGGACCAACTTTGTCCGAGCCTTGGTGAGAAACCCTTCGTCTTGGCCTTTGTAAGTGTCAAAAAGATATTTGGTAATCACAAAACCCAACACCGAGTCTCCTATAAACTCGAGCGTCTCAAACGATTCCGTGAGCGTGTACTTTTTCATAGCAGACTTGTGCGTAAATGCCTTTTGGTAAAGTGAGAGGTCGTTCACCTTGATGCCAACCAGGTGATCTATTTCAGACTTTAGCAATGGCGGGGGGTCTATGAGCGTGTATTCTTCTTCGTCGGATGACATTTTATTATCTATTAGATTTTTAGTTTTAAGCGGCAGCAGTCTTGGGCTTTCGGACAATCACCTTCTTCTTGGGAGCCGGGGCATCTTCCGAAGGCTCTGGGGCAGGAGCCGGGGCCTCGGACTTCTTGGGCTTCTCCTCCTTGGGAGGCTTGATGTAGTGAGGGCTCAGGTACTTTTGGATGTTCAAAAAAGTAACCTGGACACCCTCTGGAGGCGCGAGGAGATCGATGAGCTTCGCATCGAGGATGATCATGCGACCATTCTCTGGGTGCTTGAGGCCATTCTCATTAATGTACTTATTCACACGACGAGTAACCTCGCTCCTGGACACAGTCTCCTCATCCGAGAGACCCAGAAAAGTTCTGAGCTTCGGGGAAATCTCGAGGGTCCTATTAAATCCGTTATTCACTGCGCGCGCCTTGGCCTTCTCGCCGCTCGGGTCCTCCTGGTGAGCCCGGATCTTGCGAACAAGCTTGGTGAGAGACTTGATCTCATTGCGAAGGAGAGTGAGCTCGGAAGTAATAGAATCAGTGGACGCCATTTGATATAGTAAGTACGGGCTTCTTTAAGCCTGTTTTAGAATAGACTCAGAGTGCTAAGCAAAATCAGTGAGCCTAGCAATATTGCGAGAATCACGATGAATTTGGTCTCGGGACTCCATTCACCCGTCGAGGACAAAAAGTCACTGATCTTAAAGAATGTGGAAGGACAAGACCCGTCGCACTGATTCTGACAGCACCCAACCGGACACGCGTACAGGTACCCGTCTTCTTCGTAAGCGCACGTAATCTGGAGCGAGTCACAGTTCTTCGAGTTCACGTTCGTCACGCACTTACACTTTTTGCCCCTGAAGACAGTTGGGCACGTTGTGGTATCCTTACAAGGCACAACAGGCTTTTTTTTCTGACACGACATTTTTAAAATATACTATTATTATAAATAATGGATAGTTCTTTCTACGCTGAACAAACAATTATGAATTTTGTAAAAAAATCACTTTGTCAAAATGATCTGAAACTGTATAATCACTATATGAATGGAAACGTCGGAAAGTTTCGTGAGAGGCTTTCGAGAAAGTTTACAAACGAACGTCAAGATAACATCGAGCAGGTTGTGTACGCTTGTATAACAGACAGTATTCGTGACATCATTCTCGAGACTGTCGGAAAACTCACAGTCAGCATGCACATGTACGGGGACCTCATAGTGACTGGTGGGGAGGCTTTTAACATGTACTTTGACAAAAGTGATCGAATCATAACAAGTGACATTGATACAAAATTCATACCGGTTTTCAAGGGTCGCTCCGGCGGTCTCGTGACGACAAAAAGTCCAAAGTACTTTGGGTTTCTTCAAAGCGTCAAGTTGAAACTGTGGGATCTTTTGGGACAAACCGCGAGAGACTTGAATGTGAGAATCAAGAATCGAATTGAAAAAATTCTCAAAAACACAAAGATCGGAAAGATGTTGGGTATATCGTTTCCGCGTGGTCCATGGGTCACGAGGAGGTACTCCCTCATCCAGAAGAAGAGACAGTCCCTGAAAAAGGATGATGTGTCTCTCAAGGATGTTTTGATTGACGTGGAACTTTTCGCACTCGACTTGAAACTAAAATATTATTCGATTGAAAAGAAGAAACCAATCATTCAAAACCTCGGGGGCATTCTCGACATTGCCATCATGAGACCCTACGAGGTTGGCTACGAGATTGCCTTTTCGAGGCACGAGGGTGTCATGTACAAAAACAAAGACACGAATGAGATGGTCCACAACAAACACATTCTCTTTGCCGGAAAGAGGTTTCTTGTCGAGGATGTGTACCTGATGCAGTTGCTCGGACTGAGACCCCACAAGATACAAAAGGATCGCAAGAGACTCTTTTTGTTTGCCACAAAAGTTCTCAAATTGAAAAACATTCGCAAGACTGACAAACTCGTGAGAATATTCAAACGATGTACCTACAAGTTGAAAGACATTCCAAAAAGTTCCATAAAACGGAGACCAGTCTTCAAACTCAATTGGACCCCTGATCCCACGAAATACAAAAGGTACACGACCGAACCGTGGATAGAACCTCTCGCGACCAGTCAAATCATTGGCCTCAAATCTTCCGTGAATATGAACATACCAGGATACGTCAAGTCCTCGGGACCCTATCGATTCAACTTGAATACGAAAAAGTGGGTCTCAAACAGTTCGAGACTTTACATCAAGAATGAAATGACACACAGGCCGATCAAAGCCCCCGCAAAAATCCCCAAGGCTCGCCTCAGAAACATCTTATACGGATACAACCCGAAAAGAAACTCGTGGATACCGGATGTCCTCGTGAATAAATCAGCCATGATCCCGTTATCTGGTTTAAAGAATACCTCATTTATATATTAAAATGGAACTCGTGTACGGAAACCCCAAAAAGCTCCAAGACGGTCGCTATTATGTCAAGATTTCACAGGGAGAGGACGCCAGGGTCATGATTCAGCTGAACAAGGTGAAGCTTCTCACAAAGTTTAGCGAGTCGGATGACGTCACGCTCGAGTTGAATCAGTCGGCTCTCGACAAAATAGCATCCATCGACGCACAAAACATAGCGGCTTCAAAGGTGAACAGCCAGTCCTGGTTCGGAAAGGTGCTCGCCGATCAGACGCTCGAGGCTGCGTACTCGAAGAGCAACCAGGAGCTGTCGATGAACACCACAAAGGCCCGAATCACAAAGATTTTCGCCCACGATAAAACTCCAGTAGAACCTGACCTCATAGAGCCCGGTGTCACGTGCGATGTCATTCTCGAGTTGGCCGGGATATGGTTCCTCAAAAAGACCTTTGGTCCTATCTGGCGAATTGCTCAGGTTCGTCTTTTGGCCCCGCCCAAAAAGGTGTACCCGGATGAATACTTGTTTCAGGATGAGCCCGAAGCTGAAGCCGATGCCGATGATGATTACATTTGAAATAAAAAAAATTATAATGGTATATTAAAATGAAGTTGAACCAAAAGTCCTTAGTTGTTATCGCAATTGTGTTGGTGCTTTTGTGGCTCGTTTTTTCGAATAAGCCAAGCCAGACCAAATCTAATTACACCCTTCAATCAGGAGACCTCGCGCCTTCCGACTTGTCCGGTACGGGCATCGATCTTAGCAACAGCTGTGCCATGAAGGCTGGCACGGGTCTGTCGTCTTCTTTATTGCCGAGAGAGGTTGCCACGAGCGACGATTTCGGACAGTTTGCTCCAGATGACATTCTTAAAGGACAGAATTTTCTCGACCCCAGGTCCCAGATCGGTTGGCCCGAGACCATCGGCGGAACCCTCAGGAACGCCAATCAGTCCGAGAGAGCCGAGCCACCAAATCCAAAGTCTGCGTACGTGTGGAATAACTCAACCATCGTTCCAGACCTCATGCAGCGCACAATGTGTTAAAGAATATAATAGTTATAAATCTAAATGGCTGACCAAATCACAGACGAGTTTCGAACTGCTATGGCAGACTGGGTACAATTAAAAACGCAATTATCAGAGGCTAGAAAGGACATGAAAGTTCTTAATGAACGTGAAAAGCAACTCAAAGAGTTCATCAAGACGTTTATGAAGGATAAATCCCTAGATCTCATAAACCTCAAAAAGGGCAAGGTGACCCTCAAGACGACTATCAAAAAGTCCAGCATGACTCGAGAGGCTGTTCGAAAGGGTCTACACATCTATTTTGGCGGCGACGAAGCCAAGGTTGACGGTGCGATTCAGTGTATACTCGACAACCTCGATTCAGAAGAGGCCGATGTCATCAGTTTGACAGGTTTGACATCCAGAAAAGACGCTTAGAGCTTTTGTGCGTTCCTTTGATAAGAAAAAGTAAAAATGGTCTGGAGCGAATACGTAGAACAAACCACAGGCGACAATGATTACAGCGACGACGACAACGACGATTCCATCCCACCAAGGCGTCTCACAGTCGACGATTGGACCACGTGGTACTCTGAGGATCTCCTAAACATGTGGTTCTCGTTGGTCCAGTACAGGGAAGACTCAGGACGAAAGCACGACATACTAAAGTTCGCGACGTACACGGACTTTTGCGAATTTTGCTACAAGTTTTCACATGGTTACGCGGCTTAATAAATTTTGATTGTAGATAGTATAAAATGATTGATGTTACAGGCCCAAAAGTTCTTATCCCCGCAACCTTGTTCGCATTGCTGAGCCCAGGGCTGTTGCTTCAGCTTCCAGGCACAAAGTTTCAGAGCGGATTGACCTCCAGGACGTCCGTTCTGTTTCACATGTTTGTCTTTATCGTTATTTATAGCATCGTCGCCAGGCTTCTCAAGATTGTCTTGACCCCGGCTGATTTGATCGTCACGGCTGTCTTGTTTGCCATCTTGAGCCCTGGCATGCTTCTGACCTTGCCCCCAGGAAGCAACGGTGTCTTTATGTCAGGACAGACCGGCGTCGCCCCCGTGTTTCTCCACACGCTGGTGTTTGCCCTCGTGTTCGCGTTACTTCGCAAGCAATTCCCTGCTGTGTATTAAGTAAATGAAGTACCTCGTGCTAGGGCCCGGTGCTCTCGCATTTTACGCATTGCTAGGTTACGTTTCTAAACATAAAGACGAACTCGAAGACGTTGAAGAGATTTCTGGGGCCTCGGCGGGAGCAATCCTCGGGTTCCTTTTGCTATCTGGGAAAACCACTCAAGAGCTGTTTGATTTAACAATAAATTTAAATACGGAAGAACTCACAAAAGTTGATTTGAAAACTTTTATAAATTCATTTGGTTTCATTAATCATGAATTGATAAAACAAAAGCTCATTGAACTCTGGGGCGGGAATCCCACATTTAAAGAGCTGTCAAAAAAACTTTACATCTCGGCGTACTGTCTCAATACACTCGAGGTTGAGTACTTTTCGAGGGACACGCACCCGGATATGTACGTCTCGGACGCGGTGTGCGCCAGCATATCCATACCGATCATGTTCACACCCTATGAGTGCGCGGGTAAAAAGTACATAGATGGGTGTACCACAGAAGACTTGCCGGTGTTTCCGTTTCTTCACAAGAACTTTTCGGACTTGTTGTGCGTTAAAATAACCCAGGAACCCAGGAATATAAAACTGGATAGCATGCTCGATTACTTTATGTGTATAGCCACCACGAGCTACAAAAACAGAAGAACCTATGACAATGCCCCGATCAAGAGACTCAATGTGACCCCCATAGATGTTTTGAATTTGAGAGGTCCGTTAGAAGATCGTTTGAAACTTTTCATGATTGGATATGAGGCTTGATTTTTTTGTTCAATTATACTAACAGGATGGACCCTTGTGATCCAAAGACAAACGTGTCAGTGGCACGAGCCGCTGTAATAGACAATCTATTAGTCCCGTCCAAGATTGTCGCCGACCTCTCACAATCAGAGTTGTGCGATTTATTGAGGACGTGCGAGTCAAAACAATTGCCAGACCCGCCTCTCATGACGAGACCCAAAAAGGTTGGCAAGTACATGATCTCGATTTACATAAGATCTCCTTTAAATGTGAAAGAGACCGAGGCGCTTTTGAATCCGAAAACAAGCGACACGAAACTCAAGGCGATCGCGGAAAAACTTGGGGTTTTCACAAACGGAAACAATTTGAAGGAACGAATTCTGGGCAAGCTGTCGTATGATGGCATACCAGAACCCATTCGATTTCTGGCCAAGGGAAACGTTCAGAAAAATGTGGCGACCCCGAACGCGTTCAAGACCCCGAACTCATTCAACAACCTGAACCTGAACCAGACCAACAACTCTTTTAAGACCCCGAACCAGACCAACAACCTGAACAAGAACCTAAACCAGACCAACAACCTGAACCAGACCAACAACAACAACAAAAAGTTTAACCTTTCTTCAAACAAGCGTCGCATAACAGTTAGTCCCAATAACTTTAACGAAAACAACAACCAAAGGCGATACGAACTTCGAAGTGGTAAAAACAAAAGAATCGTGGCCGGACCGTGGAACTTCGCCCGAGGGCCTTCGTATCAGATTGCGTCCCAGCAACAGCAACAGCTCATGAAACAGTACCAAGCCATGAGCAACGCAGCTCGATACGGGGTTCCTTATGGTGGCTCAAACAGATTCATGCGCGAAAAAATGGCCCTGGAACAAGAACGTCAGAAACTGGCTCTCGACATGCGCAAGGCTCAGCAAAACAGGGAGCTCAACTCGAAACGCAGAGAGTTTAACAACAGGGTCAGAAAACTCACGGAAATGGAAAGACAGCTCGCAAACAAACTAAAAACCGCGGCTCCCGTTCCGGTTCCAGTTGCCCCCTCAAACATGAACAAGCTCAAAAGAAACCTCGCGAACGCCCAGAAACTCTTGTCGAATCTCAAACAAAAGCCACAGAACGCAGCCGTTAAAGCGAGGCTCAACAACACGGCTGCTCGAGTCATGGTTATGAACAATCGGGTCGCCGCGACTCACGCAATAGTCGTACCCAAGATTGTCGAAGCCGCGAAGCAAGCAAAAAACTTGCCCGAAAATAAAAAGCAACAAGCGGTCCAACAGGTTATTTCACAACTCAAACCCGTGGCGATGACGAACGCCCAGACGCAATACGTCGCGAAACTTGAAAAACTCGCATCCGAAAAAAAAACTTCCGAGGCGATAAACTCGATCGAAAAGGAAACAAACATTCAGTTTAACTCTGAAAAGGTCAAAAAGATGAAAAATCTTTTGGGTCGAGCACTCGTTGGCATCGGCAGCGGTGCGGCGGCCATCGGCGAAGGCGTCGCTTCTCTCTACAAAAAAGCCACGAGACCCCTCACGATTGAGGAAAAGCGAGCCCTCTTGAACAAACTCCTGAAAAATTCAAGCGTCACGAACGAAAACAAAATCAAAATCAAGGCTGTTCAGAACCTCGCAAACTTTCCAAAGATGAAATCAGTTCAGAATGTCAGAAACTATTACAACAAGCTCATGAAAAACAAAAACTATTCTGACATTGCCGCCATGGCTGAGCAGTACGGTGGGATCCGTGGGTCTCTCGCAAACCTGAGAAAGATTGGCGTGAACAAGAAGAATGACAAGCTCGTCGAACTCATAAACAGGTTTCAGGGAACCAATGGGGGCGCCTCGAGAGTCTCGAAGGCTGCGAACGCAGACAGAAACTCGAGACTTCAAGAGGTGGTTGTCGAACTCGACAAAATGAAGCGCGACACCATAAGCCGATCCGAACTCGAACAATTACTGAAACAATACAAATTGGACCCGACGAATATTTTGATAAGTGTACCACCAGAACCTCAAGTCAAAAAAGAAGATGTCAAAGTAGCTGTTCAAACAATTGCCGCGCAGTCAAAAAACAACGGGCAAGGAAGTGAGACGATTCCTGTAAGTCCAACAACACGGTCTTTCTTTGGGTTCAAATCTGAAAACCAAGTCACAATCAAAAATCTTCCAACGGGATTTAATTTTCAAAGAAATCCTGAACTTAATAACCTGAGAAATAGAATACTTAGAGTGGCAATTTTTCAAGGAAGGAAACTCCCAATTAATTTTCAAGGAAGGAAACTCCCAAATAATTTAAAAAAAATGAATGAAAATAAACTTAGAAATCTTTTGAAAAAATTACAAAATTATCCATTGGGGCAGGCACCAATACAAAGTGTGTACAGACCTGGACTCCGACCAAGTGGTCAGGTAACTAGTCAAGCTGATGCTGTTGGTTATACAGCTAACCGACGTAGGGTGTTATCAGGTTTTAATGTACATAACAATAATTTTTATGGTAATATAAACGACAATAAGTTAGCCAAGGAAAAGGCAGCCAAGGAGGAAGCAAGGATAAAGGCCGAGGAGGCAGCCAGGAACGCCGAGGCAGCAAGGAAAAAGGCTGAGGAACAAGCTGAGAAAAATAGGAAGGCCAGTGAAGCAAAGAAAAAGGCCAACGAGGAAGCCGAGGCAGCAAGGATAAAGGCTGAGGAGGAAGCAAGGATAAAAGCCGAGGAGGCAGCAAGGAGAAAAGCCGAGGAGGCAGCAAGGAGAAAAGCCGAGGAGGCAGCAAAGAAAAAAGCAGCTAAGGAA
>JACCDM011186024.1_pt1 | contig 60687 bp, 68 predicted proteins | sample 7445851 | NCBI WGS metagenome assembly JACCDM01 (sample SAMN15323438, study PRJNA562643) | freshwater metagenome | isolation source: river surface water | place: USA:Blue River Watershed | collected 2017-08-16
AATTTCCATTAGTAACTGCAAGTTTATTAGATGGAACTTCTGCTGTTCCAGAATCCCATATCATAGTATTGTCATTTGAATATATTGCAAAATTACCATCTGTTTTATACTCTGCTCTATATGGTCCAGTTTTAGTTCCAGGATTATCAGTACTCCATTTCATAGTTTCACCATCATAAAGAGCAATTTTACCATCACTTTGTAAAACCGTCATATATCTATTATTTGCAATACCTTCACATTCTTTCATTATTGTTCCAGGTGTAATAAACTCACCTAAAATATTATATAAATTCCTATTTGGTACTGTACAAACTGGCTTAGGAACTTGATTTGTTGATGACGTATTTGCCGTTGACTGGTCATTAGATGATAAAAGTATAGCAACAATACATCCAATCACCAGCAAAACAATAAATCCTATTTTTGCTCCTGTTAGCATTTTATATTGTTATATTGTTAAATGTTAAAAAAAAATATTTTGATTATGTTATTAACTATTGATAGCTTATACATCGCTAAGAATTTTCATACATAATACGGAATTACAATGTTTTGCAAACTCAAATAGTGAAGCGTTGTTTTTTACTATATATTGGTCTCCATCAAATTTATCGTAATCTACTAGGTTATATAACATACCCGAATCCGATTTAATAAGTTCCTTTGCATAGTTGACAACTTCTGTTTCTGAGAATGACCTATTAACAAATTCGGAAGCTGGTATTTTCATACAACGAGTAATTGTTTCTTGTATTGTTCTGGGAGCGTTGTGGAAGGAGTAGAATGCTTCAAGAACCTTTGAATTGAAGAGTGATATGTTATAGCGTTCGTCCATCCATCTAAGTGAGATCATATGAATCAAGATTCTAGTGGCATTGTGTTTTTGTGCATGTTCAATGAGCTCTTCTCTAAAGATGTTTGTTTCATCAAAGAATTTGTTTTCGAGTAAACTGTCAAATTTGGCAATGTCTTTGAATGCCTTGATGTCATTGTTTTCAATTATCTGTTTGGTATGAGTTATCACAAACTCATCATCACTCAGAAAGAGCGATATGATAGATTTCGTATTGGTATACTGAGTAGTAGCCATATTGTTCAGGGGAAATGATTACTGATAATAATATTCAAATTTATGAAGAAAATACGAATTGGTTATAGAAGAATGTATAATTTTTTCTTCAATTAATGATATACAAATATGATAGTATGACATGGACAAATTTGTGAATATATGGTATAATCATGGCTATCTAGTAGCTAAATTGATGAGATTATGTACTCTAGAGGTTAAGAGTGCTTTAATCAAAAAGAAGATTAAACAAACAATAAAGAATATGTGTCTTATGCGATATACAGATAAGTTCATATATTCGTCTATACGAATGTTTGTTCACAAGAAAGTGATGTCGAATATAAAACCAAAATATAATGAGAGCTATTCTAATTTAAGACTACTTGAACGAGCCGAAAATAGAGTGTCTGATTTAGTAAGACTACTTGGAACTAATATACCTACATCTGTTCTTGATATTGGATGCGCAGAAGGTTCTATCATAAGTGCAATTGCAAAACAATATAATATATCTTCAAAACAGGTATTTGGTGTCGATGTATTAGATTACGACATTGGATCTGGATATACATTTTTGAAAACATTTGCAAATGAACCACTACCATTTCGAAATAATTCAATATCTCTAATTACGTCATTTATGTGTTTACATCACGTAGATAATCAAGAATTAATGATATCAGAATGTTACCGTATACTTGAACCTGGTGGACTTATTGTCATTAGAGAACACGATGTTAATAATGAAGGAATTCGCGATCTGATAGATATCATGCATGGTTTATATTCATTAGTGTGGTCTAATCCACCTGAAAATCCTAATTTTGTTTATGATGTATTACCTAAATATCATTCCTTAAAAAACTGGACCCATCTTTTTGAAAAAAACAATTTTCAATTAGTAACGCATTGGGAGCTACATAATATTAGCAATGCGTTTTATAGCGTCTATCAAAAACCCTTAGATAGTAATCGGACCATTATCTAATACCAAATTATTATTAACCAATTTATACTTGAATATCTCAATATATCCTTTATAAATATAACCAGATTGTATATCAAAATTATCAAGAATAACAAGAATCTTCTCTCTTAACTGGGTCATTTTTTTCTTTCGCATATATACAGATAACCTGGAATCAATTATAATATTAATTGTAACTAAACATGTCGGATTAAAGCCATTAAAACTAACATCATTTAGTCTAATTAGAACAAAAGTTTTATCAATGCTAGCTGGTTCTAATGTATTTGATATATCACATTCGACGCCAATCGATTGCTTAATATAGTTGAATAGATCTTTATGTGTATCAATAATTTTCTGTAGTAGTGTATTGTACCGTTCAACTGCTTCTAGACGTAGTTTTATGCGAAATTGTTCTAGTTCATTATTGCTATTGTTATCGTTATCGATATCGTTTTGCATTGTTCGTAGAGTATCGTTATTAATATTAATACACTTCAAATGCTTTGCGAATAATGAATTGCTGTCTAAGTGGGGATGATGGTCTATAGACCATATATTTCAATAAGAAGCGATAAACCATTATTTGTTTTGATATTCTATTAAAAATGTTCCTAAACCTCCTGTTAATAAACGGTAGTAGATCATTATAATCGATTATACAAATATCTTGTATCGTACAAATATTTTTTCTAAGCAAGTACATTGCAATATTGTAATTTTTGTTAAGAATTGCCCAAGATAACGCATTTCTTGATCTAACAATTATTTTCTTTCTAAAAAGCCATTTCACTATTTTGAAATTGCCTTTATAGCATGCCCAATCCATAGAATAACATGTTGCACCTTCAGTTCGATTATGATAAAGCCATTTTGCTACATTAAAATGATTATACATACAAGCATAATCAAATGCCCATGTGCTACAGCCAACTGAAGTGTTTTCATGAAGCCATTTGATAATATGTAAATGACCATATTTTGCAGCAGAGTCCATTACTAACTTAGTACATTGCTCTCCATTATTATAGGCATTAATTAGACCACAAAGATCTCCTTCCTCAGCTAGTATATCCATATAGATTTTTCTAGTCAATAAATATTCAAATTTATGACACAGTCCATCTGAATAATTAGAATATAATATATGAAAAAACTATGAATCCATCTAAACATATTACATTCAATAGAGAATCACTTGTTATTAGCGCAAGTATTGCAGATACTGATTTATCATTTGTTAAAAAAATGGATTCTATGGCTCATATATATCAAACTGATAACTATTTTGTTATTCAGTGTTCAAATGAGAACTATATGATATCGATTCTTAGTAGATTAGAATCAAATACAAGCATGATCCGAAAAGAAAGTCCTAATTATTTCTATGGTCTGGGTAGAATTGTGCCCGATCCGTATTTTGAAACACAATCAATAGATGTTAAATCTATTATTGCAAAAAAGATAATGAGAAGTGATATAGAAACAGATACTGGGGGGTCAATTTTCTTAGAACAAAACCCCTTATTAATAACCAATGAAAATCAAAAAGAATATGAAGTTGATGATAAAATGGTTAAATCAAAAGACTTAACAAGTACTAATATGCCTATATTTCCGAAGGGATATGGTCATAAATCAAAACAAGCGTTAGGGAATGAAAAAATATTTATGGAATAACTTCAACCATAATTTCCTTATTACAAAATAACAATTAAACTAATGATACAATGAAAGTATTAGAATACTGACTTCGAATACAAAATGAAAAATATATGCTATGATCAGAGTACCTGTGTAATTGTTGGTTTGTCAGACACTATTACTTACAAACTAGTAAATGATATTGATGATAAAGCAAATGTAACGATTAACAAGAATGGATTTATGATAAGTTGTTCATCGGAGTTAAAAATGCTAGAAGTAGTTGTTGCTATTTCCAAATCATCTGATACACCACAAATAAAACTCACTCCAATGAGTTGTTGTCCAATATTTTCAAAGTACACATCCCCTTTGAATGCAACAATTATTCCTAAATCCGAAAAGTGTAAAGATGATAAAACGATTGATCAATACCTAAAGCAATCTCAGGAATATCAAGATTTACAGGAAGACCACGAAATAATGGGAACTGCTACACCAAATACATGCAAATTTGAGTTGACTCCAGGACAGTCATTTAAGCCTTATGAAGAACTTAGTAAGTTTAGACCTCAAATCACTGGTGTTCCAAGTTCACCACAAGTAATAACACAAGTTACCAATGGTCCTGATGATGAATCTGATCTTAGAAATAGAAAGGAAACAACAGAGACTGATGTCCCAACATTTCCTGTAAAATTTGCTAAGAACATTCATCGTTATGACAGTATTGATGATATCAATCTAAAACGTATGATTGATGATTATACAGATCAAGATGAGAGAATTCAAGTTAACTATGGTTATCGTTATACTCATAATAAGGGACCATTTATTGAAAACAACTCATAAACGATTATAACATAATCAATTTAAACATCTTTTTTTATTATAAAATGATTATATTAGATAAAAAACAATATTATCAAGGATTGCATCGATCAGGATGGTCTTACGTAATGATTGGCATACAAATGATGAAATTTGATTTCCCATTAATTTTTGATCCAATCGTCGATTTAGAAACTATGTACCATACTAAACCATGGATAGGCGTTATCCATCACACGTTTAATACCGATTTTGCTAATAATTGTGTCGAATTATTTAAGAAAACTTCATTCATTAAATCTCTACTTAATTGTAAAGGATTAATAACACTAACAAACTATTTAAGAGATCAAGTAGTGGAGGAGTTATATAAGTTAAAAATATATAATGTTCCGGTTCATTGTTTGATTCATCCCACTACATTTTTATGTCCAAGATTTACATTTAAAACTTACAGATCTCAAGTTGTTCATATTGGTGGATGGTTAAGAAATCCATTTTCAATATATACATTACAAGTGTTGCCTCACATAAAAAAATATTCATTACGTGGACATCATATGGATCATAATTTTCCACAACATGAATCAATATCAAGTCATGTATATCGCAGTAGATTGTCTCGTCCAGTATATTATGATCCTCCAAATCAACATCGTAAATTGAAATTCAATACGTTTAGTAATTATATGGAACAATATATTGAATCATGCATGGCATCTGTAACAATAATTGATCATTTAAGTGATATAAAGTATGATAAATTATTAACGGAATCAATTGTTTTTCTGGATCTAATTGATTGTTCAGCGGTAAATACAGTTATTGAATGCGCTGTACGAAATACTCCAATAATAGTAAACAGACATCCAGCAATAGAAGAAATATTAGGTATTGACTATCCTGGGTATTATTCTAATATGTATGAAGCTGCATCATTAATAAACAATGTAATTAAGATTTTCAAGTGTCATAAATTTTTGTGTGATATGGATAAAACACATTTACGTATTAATACATTTTTAAGTCAGTTGAGTGATATTATTGACAATACAGATTTTACCCCATATGAAATTGATGATTATGAGGAATGCTGTATATGTATGGAATCCATTGTAGATGATATTGATTTTACCAGTTGTATGCATTCATTTCATAAAAAATGTTTACATAACTGGCAAAGATGCAATAATACATGTCCAATATGTAGAACTACTTTGTAGTTAAACTTAATTAAATCCTAGTGACATTGCAAAATATTTAGTATCAATATAAGAATATATATTTTCAGCATCGTATCTAACTCTTTTTTTGTAATTTGGAATCCTCTTTATTTATATTCACCACCAACAATTGTATTGCTTACAAATGCTCCAAGTGAACAGGCAATAATAATTCCAAATACCATTGTTATATCATTAATGCAAATGTTTATACTAATAAAAATATTGCTTCTTCTGCATTACCGATATATCTCTTAAAAAGTATATCATGAATACGTTCCCAAATAATAATAAATAAAATAAACATTATAACTACGCATGTTACTAGTATCATTTTAAAGAACAAAAGTATTTATGTATATATCAATTATTCAAATAGGCTTCTGATGGCTGGAGTACTTACTATTGTATTGATTTCAACTATTGTTTCCAGTCTTATGACTTTCCCCTTAATGCAAAGTGTTAATAAGTTAACGAAGTACGTTGACTACAAATTTAGACAACTAGACAATCCCAAATTTAAGAATTGGTAGGATAGTGTTATACGTATTTGAATTAGTATTCTTGAAAACTAAATTTGAATATTTTTTATGTTAGCTATATCAGTAACATGATTTCTAACTATATTCAACAGATAAAGAATAATACCTTTGATTGTGAAAATATGATGACTGTCATTCAAAAGGCAGATCTAGCTCTGGTTAAAGATATTATTGCTCTGAATAATGAAGAGTATATATCAGAACTCTTAAGAACCGCGGTGTACTGTAATAGACAAGACATTGTAGAAGTATGTCATAAAATGCAAGTTACATGTTTCACAGATGAGCATATGGATAATGCAGCATCAGCTGGGTATTTAGATCTAGTAAAATGGTTACATAAACACCGCAATGAAGGATGTACTCAGTATGCAATGAATAACGCGGCTAGAAATGGTCACTTTGAAACATTCAAATGGCTTCATGAAAACACATCTGCTAGTTGTACATCATATGCAATTGATCGTGCATCTGGAAACGGTCACTTCGAGATTGTCAAGTTTATTCATGAAAACATTAAACAATTTGGTAGTCATTGGGCCTTAGACTTAGCATCTATAAATGGACACATTGATGTTGTTATATTCTTAAATGAGAATCAATCTAGTGGAGCAACCACATTTGCTATGAACCATGCAGCCGGTAATGGACACTTGAATGTGGTTAAATATTTACATGAACACCGCAGTGAAGGCTGTACAACTCTTGCAATGGATTACGCAGCAGGTTATGGTCATTTGGATATTGTCAAGTTCCTACATGAACATCGCGACGAAGGCTGTACTGACTTTGCAATTGATTATGCAGCAAAAAATGGTCATCTAGAAGTTATTAAGTTTCTAGATAAACATCGCAGTGAAGGTTGCACACGATATGCAATGGATGATGCTGCCAGAAACGGACACTTAGAAGTAGTAAAATACTTACATGAGAATCGTTCGGAAGGATGCAGTAGAAGAGCATTTGAATCATGTTCTCCACAAATCTTACAATTTCTATGTGAGAATTATTATAACATAGTAAAAACGCTAGACGAGCAAACCTATAATGAGAAAGTGCTACCTATTGCAGTCAAAAAACTGAGACGATCTATGAAATTGCTTCAAAAATTAACTATCATTGAAACAATCTTATGTAAACAGTTAGTATGGGCACCTACTAGTTCTTATATTAAAAGAATCACCAACTTTGATGATTAATTTCTAATCAATTATCATATAGTACTCCATTTAGAATATAAAATATTTTTTTACAAAAATTATAGTATGCAAAAAGTATGAAAAATCATACCATTTTTTAGGGGGGGGGGGCAAATGTAATCAATGTTAGATATCTAAACGTGAACAACACCAATTGCTCTACATATAGGACATGTGTTATTTGATTGTAACCATCTATTCAAGCAATCTTGATGGAAATCATGACCACAAAGTAGTTCTTCGGTTTCTTTAGCTAATGAACTTTCGAGGCATATTGAACAAGTTTGTTCACCATCATCAAATAATCGCATAAGTGCCATTCCTATACTATTATCAAAGTCTTTTATCAATCTTTTGATAATATCATTTAACGACGTTCTACTCAATATAGAGGTCATAATTAGAAATTCAATACGACTGTCAGATGATATAGCTCTTACTATTTCTGGAATAGTTCTTATGCATTGAATAGGTGGATACTGTCTAATAATATGTTGATTATCAATGTTTTTAAACATATTGTTAAGAAGTTTGTTTCTTTCAACATTTGCATTATATACCGTTTCTGCGTTAATAAACATGGTTGACATGTATTTCATAGATTCATCCTCTACAGTCTTAATATATTCAAGTAGATCATCATGTATATCGTTTAATACATATCGATGACCATGGTCCTCTATATACATGTATATGATAACTTTTATAAATGGATCAGCCATCAATAGATTTTTTCTCCTTGTAAGTTTATCAGTATAGCTTTTATAAAAGTATCCTCTTCCTACAGTCTGGCGCAGTTCATTCATCAAAGCAAGAATATTATTTTTTAAACAAGCAAAGTTGAATAATTTGCTTATTTGAGATTTATAGTTTGCCAGCAGTAAATCAAATATCATTTTGAATTTTTGTCGGTTAGATAAATCTCCAGAATTCAATGATCTATAAATAGAGTGAGCGTCTTCCTTTATTCCATTCGACAAATCGGATCTAAATATCAATGTAATAGCAGAATCAATATAGATAGAGTTCTTATTAGTATATTTTTTCAAATAACCACGAAGTTTTCGAGGGCCATTACACCAAAACTGGTCAAAACAACCTGGACAGCAATAGCCATCGTTATTATACTCTCCAAATACTTCTCTGAATGTATTCATTCTTATAATAATCAATTCTTAAATTCAAATATATTTCTGCTCTAATACGAAAAAAATTTTGTTACCCTAACCCTAACCCTAAACGTTATGGGGAATGATTAAACTAATTCCATCTCTTCAGACCTGCAAATACCACATCTTGGTTCATCAGTCCACGTGTCCATACATGCTCTATGATAGACAGAACTGGTACATGTATGGCATTTATATAGTTCAGTTTCAATGGGTTCATAACAAATAATGCATGTAGGGATATAACCAAACCTACTTGTTAACAGATCTGAACGATGTTTCTTTAGTTTTAAGATGGTTAACTCGTCTTCCTGTTCCATTTCAGTTTGATGTTCTAACTGATGTTCATGTTTCCAATCCGTCAACAATTGTTCAAATGCTTCATCAAATGTAAGGCCTTCTTGAACATGATTGTATATTTGATTTACAAAGTTACCAAAGAACACAAAGCTATAATAGTATTTTGAAGCTTTATGGAACTTGTGATAATACTGTAATACGGTTTCTTTGGTACGTAGATACGCGGCTATTTCTTCCAGAACCGTATTTCTAGCATTCAGATCATGAATCTCTGGACGTAGTAGTTCAATTATATTGAAAACCGATCGTTTGTAGCATTTTCGTTGATTGGAAGATCCTAAACGTTGTTCAGTATAGAATAATCGAAAACTGTTTCGAAGTATGTCCCGTTGTTCACTATTTATGATATCTTGTATAATGGTATAAATGGAATCTCTATATAAATGGAATTGTATATGAAGATCATCATATTTTGGTACTGCATGAACATGATATTTTGCAACACAGTTGTTACATCTACATAAATCACAGTTACCTGTATATGGTGTATGCTCATACTCAGTAATACAAGAGCATTCAAAATCCTCATGAATGGGTTTACTATATCCAAATGCATGTCTATGACGAATGGTCCATAGTTCGACTGCATGACGTGCGCCACATTTCAAGAATGTATTCCAATGATGATCTACCTCCTCGGAATGATCAGCATTAATTAATAATCTAGCGATTGCCAACATTATATTGATACTATCTTTGTTTAAAATATTCAAATTTACTTATGAACATTAATAATTATTGTATTTAATTAAGTTATAAAAAAGTATTTTGACTATTAATATAACACAAACAAAAATGTCCCATGGTAATGCTCGCGGAAAGCTTGTTCCGGTATATACAAGCGTACTCAATACTAGTAAAGCAATTAAGGCACAAAATTTAGATTTACTAATTGCTGATAAAATTAATGTTAATCAACTCAAAGCTTCCAATGCAATAGAAGCTGCATCTGGTGGTACTGGCCATAAACAATATGTTAAAGGCGATCTTCTAGTCGCAAGTTCAGGAAATACACTATCAAGATTACCTGTTGATACTAATGGTAAAATTCTATCAGTAGATACTACTACTTCAACTGGTCTTAAATGGATTTCAATGCCTGGTGCACCAGTTCCTCCACCAAGATACCCAAAAGGTTATATGGAACTATCTAATCCATTTATCAATTCAGTTTATGAATCGGGTCAAGTATCCTACAGAATTGATTATGCACTAGCTAGATCTCAAGATGATTCTGAAGATCTTGAACGAGAATGGGGTGGAACTGTTTACGCTAATACAATTATGAACGTTTCTACTCCATTACAAGTAACCACTAATGGTGTTAATGTTACTTTGACTAGTCAAAATGCATCTTTTAATGATTATTTTATCGTTGATGATGTAATTAAAATTAATGCTTATGGAAGAAGAATTGTTTCCATTAATTCAGATACTTCTATGACTTTAGAATCCGCATTTCCTCAAAATGTCACAGTTTCTACTATTTGTAGTAGAGGTGGATATGCTCCAAATAGTGTTTACTATCTTTACTTATATAATGATGTAGAACTTGGTAATACCCAATTTGGATTAACCACTAGATGTTTTGCTCACTATGATGTTGGTAGACAAGTTCATGAAGAGTTTGGTGGTGAAGATGCTAAATTTAGACAATTATGGCCGGTATTCTTTACAGGTAACTATCACCTTGATGAAGCCTTCCTTCCAATGGTTTATGATAATTATAAGATTACTGCTTATATGGATTCTTTTAATATTGATAATAGTACTTTTAATAATGTTAATGGGTTATGCTTCACTACTAATAGTACTACGGATGTTGGAATACATAGTTTTGCATACACTATTCCAGATACTATGAATAATATTTATATGATAACTGATGAGAGAGGAACTATATCCTCTTCACTTAAATTAAGTGATGGAACCAATGTAATATATAATCGTGAACAACTCCTAATGAAGGCTAATAATGGCTCTCAAGCTGCTAAATTTATCTTTGGAGGTGGTATCATTAATAGACTAAATCTTTTTGGAATTATTGAATAATACAGTTCCAACTTGTTTATGAAATATTTTTTTCCATGGATCTAGACTACTCGCGACATACCTTATTGGATTTTGATTGTGTCTTATACTATCAATGAATCCTGATCTTAATATCGACATATCACCTACTTCTAATATATGATCACATGATCTAGTTTTCATAATTGTTTTGACAATAATATGTGTATCATTAGATTTTTCTAGTAGTAGATCCAACTGTTTATATAGAGCTATACATTTCTGTCGCTCTTTGCTTACTGGTGGATTAATAGTCCACAAACTTGAAAATATAGGAATAAAATCAGTCATATTAGCTAGTATTAATAATATATAATATATAAAATGGTTTGTTCAATTCCTTCTTGTGTAACATTTACAAAACACATATATGTTCATGAAACAAACCATTATATTCAAGACTTGTACACTACCAAATTACATCAAAATGATAAAGGATATTTTGTAGAAGGTGACTTACAATATTATAAACCAATTAGAAATCATACACTTGAATTGAAAAAAATTACAATGAGATCAGATTGGAAAGATGTGAATATTGGATATTATTATGATCCTGAAGAAAACGTTACCTATATTTTATTCTAATAAAAAGTTAATGGTTTCATCTAACATTTCATTTGCTTCTGGTACTATATCAATAAAACATTGACACGCATGAAATATATTTTTTTTAACAGATACTCTAATGTCAACATGGTATTGTCTTGCATTACTAGCGTAATCTAATATGTTATCAAGAAGTATTTCATCATTACCAACAATTATTAGTATACCTGGAAATGTTTTATCAAAATATGTTAATGTTGGTATATAATCTTTTTTAACTAATGAATATACATACGTTAACATCATTGAGGATAAAATCGCATCGGCGTCGTCTTTGGTATCGCATGTAGTAGTAAGACTAGTTACTGGAGAATACAATACTGCTTTTTTAGGTTGAGGAATATCATTCACGTACAAGAATTCAAATAAAGAACATGCTAAAAATCCGCCAGCACTATCAGCAATAACGTATATATTGCTAGGATCATACTTACCAAGTACATATAAATATGCTTCAACAACATCTGTAATCATATTGTTAAATGTATATTCTGGAACTAATCTATAATGCGGAAAATAAACGGGACATGATAATCTATTTGATAACTCAGAAACAATTCCTTTAAATCCACCAATATTACCAGTTACAAATCCACCTCCGTGAATATATAGTACCGCCATATTTTTAGTTGTATTGAACGAATCGATTCTATACATTAGTATTTCAGATAAATTGATAAATGATATGTTAAATGGATGTTTTGGTGGACACACTAATCCAATAAATACCTGCCTAACAAAATCTAATGTTGGTCTGTGAAATTGCTTACTAAATCTCAAACAGCTTCTAACTGCCTCACATTCCTTTGAGTTACCATTTTCTTTTGTATAACCAAGCATTGTTGTATATGCAGTATTAAACATATTCTTGACTATAACTGATCTCATAGCAGTAGGTTTAGTCGATCCATACCATTCATCAGGTATCTCCTCTGGATATTTGGGATCATAAATCATATTAGGTATATTAGGTACTAACATAGTTATTCAAATACGTATATTTCAAAATCTATTTGAATATTTTATACTATATATATACAAGAAAATGTCATCGATTGAACAGTACTATCTTGATGCTAAGGCCCGCCAAGAGGCGTATCGCCAGAAGTGTCTTACCGTTTTAGAACCATTTCAGGATCCAATTGATCGTAAACGTATTGAGGCATATGTAAAAGATCCTCAATTCTATTGGAATCCTATGGAAGCTGTACGATTTGCTCTAGGTCCAGAAATCTATCATCCAGATATTCAACGATACGCAACGTTGATGGAACAAGCGACATGGTTTGCCGAGCAGGTTAGTTTTCAAGAAGACAAGAAAGATTGGAATGTTATTGATGAAGGAACAAAACATATTGTCAGAAACATTCTAGGGTTCTTCCAAGTATTTGATCATATTGTAGGACAAAACATTAATATCAACTTCATGTCTGAGATCAATTGCAAGGATGCACAACATGTATACATCATTCAAGCTGATCAAGAACGTATTCATGAAAAATCATATGATCTCCAACCAAGAGGTATTTGTAGAGGTCAAGAACTTCTTGATATCCTTAATGCTGTTAAAAACAATCCTATTATTCCAACAATGATTTCATGGATTGAAAAATACATGCATGATGATGTACCAATTGGTATACGATTGATTGCATTTATTATGGTTGAAGGGGTATGGTTCTCAGGAGCATTCTGCTTTCTACACTGGCTTAAGCAAAAAAATATCCTACCAGGTATTACACAGAGTAATGAATTCATTAGACGTGATGAAGGTATTCATACTGATTTTGGTTGCTATTTGGTAAACAAATATTTGATTATCAAACCACATCATTCAGAAATGACTGAACTTGTGAGGTCAGCCACTGAAATCGCCGATGAATTCATTAATGAAGCAATTCCAGTTCGACTTGCAGGAATGAATTCAGAACTTATGTCACAATATATTAGATTCCAAGCAGATACAGTTGTCAAAATGATGGGATATTCTCCTGTATTTAATGTGAGTAATCCATTCAAGTTTATGGAATCCTTTGATATCCTTGACAAGAAGAGCTTCTTCGAAGTCAAACCAACTGCTTACAAAAATGAAACCAACTCTGAAAGCTTTCAAATTGACTACAATACCATGAACAATGACCTTGAATCACTAGATTTCTATTGAGCATTAAACTAGTAAACCACAATAGGATTATAGATTAGATAAATTTTTTTCAATATGAATATTCTAATATTTCAGGTATACAATGGAGTCATTTCTTAATGCATGTCGTATTGGCGATACTGATTATGTCAGTAAATTGGCGGAACGTGAAGTCAATTATACAAAAAATATTTTTTTTATTGTTAGTAACAAATCAAAACGCCCGTACTATGGGCGTTATCAATTCAGGCCTTATTATTTAATCTGAGTAATATGCTCCAGCTCGATGTACAAAGTCTAATCATAATAAAAAAAAATTATTCAACATATAGCTAACTAATCTATGATCTAACAATCAAACTTGCGCTTTCTTCTAAGTCCATGTTTCTTGTAGATAGGCTTAAAGTAATCATGGTATTTCTCTAATAAGTTGACTATGTTAACAATTGTGTTTTTTCTTGTTCTACATGCTTCACAGAAATCATTGATATTGATATCATACTTGTTCTTGCTACGTCGCAAGATTGCATATGTTACTCCCTTTGCCTTGGTTTCAATATACAATGAACTTCCAATGTTGTTTTTCTTCATTTCTTCAATAATGTCAATAATAGCCAATCTGCAAACATCATCCTTAATGTCAACATATTCAAACAGGGTCTTGATCATTGAATCCAGTACATTTTGATTGGTATCAAAGCTTAACTTGCCTTCTGATCTCAAACTAATGAGAAAGTTAACTCCTTTGGAAATACCCTTCGTTGATAATTCCATAAAGTCTGCAATATCTTGAATAGTAGGTAGGAATTCAAGTTCTACTCCAGCATAATATATACATGCTGCAATAGTTACATTCTTTGTTTCACTGCGCTTGATACAATACTGCTGTACTTCATTATATAAGTCAACTGCACGTTTACAGATATTAATTGGGATTGGAGGACTAATTCCTCTGTCAATATATTTCTTTCTACAATTTTTGAGTACACGTTCAACTGTTAACTTTTGAACCATACTATAATTTGATATAGAGCTCTTATAGAGATTGCTTTGATATATATGTGCATTTGGTCCTACCATTCTTATATGTGATGTTTGATATGTGTTTTGTGCATTAGGATCAATAGGATCGTGTACATCAGGATGTACTTTACCACAGACCTTACAAGTATAGTCTTCGTCTATTTTTTCCAAGTCGTTACCACAATCAATACATTGATAGGAGTTATTTTTTTGAACACTGTTTTTGTTTGTAAATATAAGTTCGCCATTGTCATTGAATTCTACATTTGATAACCAAGTATCGTCACCATCATCAAATGTTTCTTCACCATTCATAATCTCCGTCGAAATAATGTCATCATCGATATCATCAAACCAATTCATACTCTGTAGTCGAGATAGCTATATATTTACGTATCTTTAATTCAAATTTATTTCCAAGACCTGTACCAGAAAAAAATATATTCTTATATGATATGCGAATTTTGTCAGAATAACTAATTAATTTATGCACTTAAGAGCGCTTGATCACGATTCTCTTGATGACCACAATCACAAATAAATTTGATATTTTGATCTTCTCCTACTCGAACTAACTTCATATAATCCAAATTGCATTTCTTACATGTTCTTTTGACGATATATCCTGTTCTATCATATGCAGCATTCTTGAAGAGACGATCAAACATACCAGCTGATTCTTGTTGATCATATGTCATACCATCAATCCAAACATCGAAATCGGTTCCATCTACTATATTTAAACACATATTACATTGGAACTCTAACTTACTATTAATAGTAATCTGTTTCATAATGTTCATACACTCGTTGCAGTATTTCATCTTAGTATATATATCTAATGTGTATATATTCAAATTTAAATTTCTAAAATACGTACTGAGTAGAAAAAATATTGATTATATGTACTAAAGAAACTTAGTGACTGATCTACTTGAAACTGAAATCCTTCTGAAAGATACCTAACATGATGTCGATGTCCTCTTGAGCAGATTCTATTTCAATGTCAGCATCGTACATTCCACTTTCAAAGATACTCTTTTGATCTTCTATATTATGTAATCGAGACATATACAACGAAAGACAGTTACAACGATTGTTTTCTGATACGCATTTGCGTATTTTCTGTCTGAGTGATTGTTCTTCTAGCAAAAGATCTTTGTAGGAATCTCTACAAATTCTTTTACTAATTTGCCACATATCTAGATCAGATACGCGAGCATCAAATACATCTCCATGATCTTCCATACTTGAAGCCATATTGTTACTAAACTAAATATAATATTCAAATTTATTTTTATATTATCTGATACTCCTTAGATGGAAATTTATTGAATAATTCCTCATATATGTAACGATCAGTGATATTACCTTTTGTTAATTTGGATTGATTCCATTCACTATAATGATAATCATTGAACAATTGCCTTATACGATCCCAAAGAATATGAAATGTTATTTCTGGACGAGTCTGTTTGTTTACTATACAATCTAATCCAAAATTAAGATAGTTTGTACATTCCTTCAATATCTTTGAAGCCAAATCCTTTGTGGTTCCAGTTGAATGATCAATAATATAATTGCAAATATCAACATAATCAATTGCACATATTACAACATAGATATCATACCAATAATCTTTTGATTTAATGCTTGACTTGATATCTTCAGGACTAATATCAATGTCAATTAATTCATTGATCACATTAATCAATTGATACAATTGAGAATTGTCATATGCAATTTTTTCAGTTGTAATTAATGGACTACTTAACATAACAATTGATGATTTGAAATTATAAATCGTACAATGATGAGATGGACAGTTAAACACATATGTATCTTTTTCACCACCATATTCAATAATATATGTATTTAGATTATTCTTGTTAACGGATTGTTCAAAACATAATATGGCTTCCTTTGGGTTATTTAATTTTGTATGTATTATTTTTAATTCATGATGTAAATACCACATTGTATATAAAAGTTCAAACAAATTACATACATCTAGAGTAGGTTTCTTAATAACCTTGTTTGGTATTTTCATATTGTATGATAACGTGACATCCGCTAATATTTTAAAATTGTTCTCATAATAATCCGATTCCTCATCATGTTTTTCAATTGTAGCAGACACCTTATACTCGTCTGCAATTGTTTTTGAAACAAATAAATCTTTTGACGATCTAAATCTAAACCAATCACAAGACGTTTCTGTATAAGATGGAATAATTTTAGATTTACCTAACATAGAAACCGTATTCATAATAATAAAATCTCGCCAATTACCAAAGTTCAACTTGTTTGAATTATAATCCTCCTGCATTGTTAATGGACAATATTTATTAGCAATGTGATAGTTGGTGCTGTGAACGTATGGAGTATCATTATCAAAAAGTTTTACAATTGATTCAGGATAATAGGTTTGTAGCGAGTCATCAAATAGCAAATACAACAATGATAAAGTAATAACGGTTAACCGTTTAGATTCAATGTCTTTTTTATATTTCTTAGATTCTTCCTCATATATAAAAATATCAAACGATATTTTCTTTGAATCAAGACCTTCAATAATGATATCTTCTACTTCAGAAATAAATTCCTTATTAATTTTTAATAAATCTTTGTATTCATCAAATGTTATTAGTATTGGTTTCATTTCGCCGTTAATTCCATTATCAACTTCAATAGAAGGTCCTAATGCAAAGAAAGCTAATTCTGGTTTGCCTTTTGTTAAGGACCAATATACCGTACAATAATTAATTTTTGTTTTCTGAATAGTAACTAAAAATGTAGCCGCTGTAGTATTTGCCTCGTTATATTTAACAATAGAATCATTTACAGGTTTGTAAGATGATAACCATTTTTTATATCTTTTACTTCCTTCAATTGAAAACATAGTAATATGTATACTTTATTATACTTACTATGTCAGAAGAAATATTAATTAAAGATTATGAAGAAAAAAATAACGAATTTTGTCTTGATAACAAAGTCGTTGGTGGGACAGCAAATGCTAAAAAATTAAAAAAGGTTTATACCGAATCAGAAAAAGAAGAATTGCTTGATAACTTTATTGAAGTACCCTTAGATATGATTAACAAAATAAAAAGTCCTTCATTCATTAGATACGAAGCAAATAATGAATTTCGATTAGGTGGTTATGTCGCAGCTAATCCTCTTACTTTAAATGATAAACATACTGATATGCCTCATACATATATTAAATTACAAATTGGATCTGGTTCTAATTATAAATCTTGGTTAGTAAAACATAATGAAATTACTAAAATTTGGGTTCAAGTTCCTATTCAAACTTCTATATCCAATAAATTAATCAAAGAATCAGTTACCAGATTAAATGCAAATATTAAAAAAATTGTTGAACGATTAGAAAAACTTGAAAGACAAGTTGCTAGATTATCTAGATCTTAATAAGTTGACTTAACTAGAGTTAAGACCCGACCAAGTAAGGAAACGAGTTTTAGAAATACCAGTTCCTGCACCTCTTGGTTGTTGAGCTCTTGAGATTGCTGCATCACTCATTGAACTATGATTATCCTCAATAAAGTGAGTTTGATTAAAATCTGTCATAAAACGTTCCTTCATAGTCTTTGGAACAAATCTTGCTTTAGGATGAGATACAAATCTTACATTGTCATTACTTAAGGTATCTTGCTCAATTGACTCACTAAAATGACTTTTACGTTCAGTTTTAAACTTTGCAGCACCCTTAATAAACTTTGCTTTACCTCCTACAGAGAACTTACTAGCTGAAGTTCTGAAGTGAGCATCATTAAATAAATCATCATAACCAAATGAAGCCATTGTTATAATAATTGTCAAAATAAAAAAAACTTTTTTTAATTTTATATTACAATTATACACTACTAAACTCACTATCAACTTACACACTTACATAACCAGTAAGAATAGCAAATGCATATACTGGATTACTTATAATGTCTCTGATAATACCATGATTGTCTGGAATAAATGAGTTTGAAATCATAATCTGATTAATCATATACTGAGCGAATTGCTTGTTTGATTTCTTATTAATAACATCAATCATATCAGAAATGGTGTCCTCAATGAATACATTGAATTTATCAAAATTCGACTTCCATTCAGGAAAGATCTTCAAGAACTCACGTTTTGATGGCTCATGAAGATAAGCTCGGAGTCCAATATACAAATAGCGATGCTCAGGAAGAATGATTGATAATAGCTGCTTAGGAATAGGATAGTAAACTGTTTTTCTGATTTTAATCATTAGATCAGTTTCTAGTAGAATATCTACTCCACTTCCTTTGTTTCTAAATACAAATCCATAACATGGACTAATCAGAAACTTGTCAAGTCCACCTTTGCAAAATCTAATCATATCATTGATTGTGATACTTGAATATCTCTTACTCAATAATGTTTCCATTGTTGAGACATCAATAATTGATTGCTTTGGAATAGAGTTGAACTTGAAATCAAATAGCTTTGTAATTCCTGATTCATGAATCTTCACTGATTGAATATGAGTTAGGCCTTCAACATTCTTTTGAAATGGATGAAGCTTCTTACTACACAATACAAATGAATGACAAGTACTGTGATCAAGAATATCTGATTTCAATACTGGTTTTCCATCAACGTATTCAAGGGTCAGTCCAGTTTCATCAATGAAACCAGAATAGCTCTTAGCAATTTCATAAAAGATCTCGCCAAAAGTTAAAACGGAAAGCCATTTAATTGGAACTACATCAAATCCATTTGTTGTTGACAATGCAAAGACATTGTCCTTCCAGTGATACAATGTTACAGTAGTACCATCTACAATTGGATAAACATCATATTCAGTAATACAATTATTACGCATCGTCTTACTGATATATGTGGGTTGAATGTCTGGTCCTACAGACTTAACTGTCCATGATTCACAATCAATTACAATACTATTGTAACTGTTCTTCATTGTATAACTGTTCATTTCAAGCTTGTCAGGACTAAGAATGTATCTTCTGATAACATCACCAGATTGGTCATAATTAAGACGTACGCCAAAAGGTCGTAGTCTTTGATAGAGTGAGTCGAAAATTGTCTTGCGAGTTTGTCCTTCGGCAGACATATTCTTGCAAGATACAAGTAGCGAGAAGATCGATAGATCCTCATTTTTATTGAGATCGGTCTTAGACATCGTCTGAGATACGATACGATCGGTATTAAATGCCATTTTGATATTTATCAACGTAATAAAATTCAAATTTAAAGTCTATTCGTATACGTATATATAAGTATATCTTTAATATGGCGGAAAGATTCATTAGATATCTAACTGGTAGACTAACTATCAGTGTGCCTCGAGATCATAAAATCGCAGGGGTTAGTTTTGTTCCTTTATATATTAACACACTTAATAAGCAATTATTTGGTAAAACTTGTATACTCGTTGGTAAGGAGACTAGTGGTTTATATTTCAATAAATACAACTTCTTTGGAGGTAAACTTATGGGCTCGCCACCAATGTCAAATAAACAAAGAATATTATTAACATTATGGAATGAAGTTTATGAAGAATTAGGATTGATTTTACAACCTGAATTGTTTCTTAAGTCATTATTAGATATCATTATTGTCCCATTTCAAAATGATTCAGTATCAATACTATTTGTTTGTCATATACATAGTATACCAGTTGCATTTATTAACAAAGAACTATCTGCACGCTTAAATTCTGATCTAGAAGATCGTTTTAAAGAAATTTCACAAGTATATGATTTACAATTAGAAGAACAACAAAATGATATATCCGATTATGTTAAAACATGTATACCCCTTGTGAAAAAAAGTGTTTCCAAAATGTCTATCAATAATAATATACATATCCAGGAATTTATGTAGTTTGAGCATATATCCATTCACATTCACTATTCAAAAACTCAAGTATACTTTCACGATCTTGTCTTAATACACTTTGTCGTAAATCATGATCATCCCTTAAACGATATATGAGATCAATATATTTGTATAGTCGGTCTTGAACTACAGACCATAATTGATGATTAATAGTAATTTCATTTATACTAATCTTAGGTCCTCTACTTGTATTCAAACATTGAACAAAGTCACAAAACTCACAACCAAGCATTTTCATATATATTGTCGTCTGTACTTGATCATATATTGGAATGTTCTTAAATAATCTATTTTTTCTATTCTTTACTTCTAATAGACATCTATCAGGTGATCCTCTTTTATCAGTAATACCATCAACTTTACCACAGATCCAAAAGTATGGATCACATTCGTCTTTTACAAATTTTAACTTGTATAAACGATCATTGTTATTTCTAACTCTATGACCTGTTCTCTGTTCATATATCTTAATAGCAATATGCTCTTTCATTGTCCCAAATGATTTATTTACATTACCTCTAAGCTTCTTTGCTAATAATTGCTGTTCATCAGATGTCATTGTGGTTTTGTCTGTTAATGCTTGTACCTTTTTCAAATCAATGTTTTTAAAATCCTTCTTCTTAGGATTAGCCAAAATACAAGAAATAACTTGTTTTTCTTCTGCGGCTAATGATTGATCCTCGCATAATGATTTTAATGTACTAATATCATCTTCTTTCAGATCTTCTTTATTGACAACCTTTTCAATAACTTGTTTTTCTTCACTTGTTAATACACTACATGCATTTTTTACCTCCTCATCAATTTTGTTATTAAGATCCTGTAATTCCGTATGGGTATCTGGCTTACATTCTAATAATTGAGATACCTTTTTATGATCACGTGTTTTTTCTAAACATGACATAATAAATTCGCCTTCTGACATTACTTGCACGCCATCTTCTTCGTCTTTTTCAGTTAAATCATCTCTTCCTTTATATAAATAATCTGTTAACATTTGAACATGATCACAATAGGGATTGTAACCAGTAATACCAGATACGTCACTGGCGTTTATCCATAATGGTAAATGTCTACCCTTTATGTAAAAACGTTCATCTTCGCTTGAACATGAATCGTCATCCTCAGCAGAAGATTGAAGTTGATTAAGTAAATCTAATACACTCATACTTATAGTTGATATAATATATACACAGTATTCAAATTAAAAAATATTTTACCCTTAGTATAATATGACCGACCTTATACAAGCACTCGAGAATATAACCTCGAAATTTAGTATTCCTAAGGAAATCACTAATATCAATCTAACAATTACTACTGAAGATGGGTCTTATAGTATGTCTTATAATAGGCATCCAACTGCACGTTCATTAGGCATGTACTCAATTAAAGATAGTTTCAATTCTTTTCTTCAAAAAGTTGATAAGAAGAAACCAAAGTATCTTTTAGGCGATAGAGCCGCAATTCTTATTCTCGATAAATCAAGTATTCATAAAGAACTAATCGATATCATACTTAATACTGATCAAAATGAAAAACAAAAAAAATATTTGTTTCTTGAAGAGTTTTTGAAAAAAAGATCAGAACTTCCAACCGATTATGTTAAAGTTGATAACTTAAGATCTAGTGCAAGTACAAATAGTCTTAATCCATTAACTCTATCTAGAGAACATGTAATTGATTTTAGTGAATTTATTATTGATGTTAATGACTCATGCAAACTCAAGCGAAAGAAGCATAATTAGATTACAATCGATCTACACTTATTAATATCCGAATAAGATTGAACATATTTTGGACCAAGATTAGGACAGCTAGCGCTTCTATTTAGGTTGATAACCTTTGTTTTAGTAAAACGTGTATATTTCGATAACATATCTTGTGTTTCCCATCCAAATGGACTTAGCGACCAATGCAATAACCATTTTTTTCTTCTTATATTATAAAGTCTAGTTGTTAACCATTTGTAAACAAATCTATAAATTATTATTCTTGATTGTATTTTTATCATTATGGATGCCATTTTCTTGGCCTCCTCTACTAATATCCACTCAAATCCATATGATTTAAATCCACCAACTGATATCATCCGAGATTCTGTATTTGGAAACGATATAAACCAATTGTTTGTTCTTGAGGTTGGAGAAAGATCATATATTAATTTTAAAATACAATTCCAATTCCAACATAGAACCACTTTTGATAGATTACCATAATAAACAATATCTACGCCTTGTAATCCTTGTAATTTTGCAGGACTTTCATTTGTTAAAAACGTATTTGTTATAAATACCGGATCACCCATATAGATCCTTTTTTGACAGTAATCACAATTAATAACTCTCATTTTATTAAAGAAAAAAAACTATTACTTAATTAGTTATCAAAATGAAAAACAAAAAATATCTGTTTATTGAGTTTATTGAAGAATGTGGAAAATTATTTTTTTATAAATGTACCTTTATTGACCTATTTAACAGATTATGCTTGTTCAGCGTTCGACTTTTTCATAACATTTCCATTTATTCTCATTCTAAGTGTATTTATCAGTTCAAATCGTGATAACAGACGTTCTTCCGTCATTAATTTTGGATTGATAATAATATCGGTCCCATTAATGTAAATTGGTGGCTGGTTAGTGTACATATTCAATTGCATTTCCTTCTGAGCCTTACTCATATATTGAGACCTCTTTATTGCTGTGATGAACTCATATAGTTCTTTTTTCACAAATGCATGAAATCTCTTGTAGTGATTACCAGGATTTGGATCAAACTGGTTAATCAATACTTTGTAGCGTTCGCTATTACCTGACAACAGACGTTCAACTTGTGATTTGGCAGTGCGGTACACTTTGTAGGTGTCTTCACTATCCAATATCTTGACTAATAAAAATGTTGGTTGATCGTTCTCTTTAGGAAGTTTAGGATTTCGCTCGTATAGATGTTCAACAAGAAAGTCAACTTTGTATGTAAGCATAGTATTTTGTACGGATATCCCAGCAACTTGTTGACTGAGATCATTGGCTTGTTGTTTGGATTCTTCATTTTGGGTGATAATACGTCTAGTATTCGCTAGAGTCTCTTGCAAATCTGCTCTAAGTTGATTAATAGTATCATCCTTAACTGTTAACAATTTAGCATTGTACTTATCCAAGTATTCATAATAAAGTCCATTAACTAGCTCTAACAAATAGTAGTAATTTGCATATTCGTAACTATTCTTAGCACGCATAAGACTTAACTTGAAAGCTTTCTTAGTCAACATATATTCTTTTTTTGGTCTTCCTCCTTGGGGGTTTACACCAACGTTGGTGTAAACATAGTCTTCGCCTTCCATTAATCCATATTGTTCTAAGCAGCGTTTGATATGAATTGATTGATTAGTAGTAACAACTCCATATTCCCGTAGTTTATCTCCTGGAACTATGAATTTTCTTATCATTGTTGTCAATAATAGAAAGTATTGCATAAAGTCCAACTTAACTTCTGGGAAACATCGAATACGTGCCTCTTCGAAGTATTGTTTATGATCGAGTTTTCTGAGACCATTTACAAGTCCATCATTATGTTCTTTCATACGAATAGTTAACTCATCACTAACATCTTCATACGTATTGGTAGGAATATTGTCTTGATTGCCTAGTTCTGATATGATATCATCTTCATAATCATCATAGTCAGTAGTAGGGGCGGCCGCAGCCATAGGTAAATTTTCGTTGCTCATATTTGGTATATACCTATAGCTAATCTATAATTCAAATTGATTTTTCTTCCATCGTAAACGCCGATAATGTGGGCAGTTTGGAAAGTTCAAAAATGATCACTTTGGTATATCGTCGGCTTCGTATTATAACTGGGAATCGTTCTATTATCATACATTTACACTGAAAAAAACATTATCAGATGGTCACTCTGGGTATTACTATGAGCACATAGATAATGTTAACTCTACATTGACGATGGTGGGTTTGGGGTAACTTCGGGACACCAAATCGATAAAAACTTTTTTATGGTAGTTAATGTTAAGAATACTTCTAGAGACGTCTGCTTGGAGTTCACTCGGGTTGGCGATTGCGTGAACCATTCACGCATCTAACATTAACTATGGAGTGTCAGATTGGCAAACCAGTGTTCACCCAGTTGTAAAAACTTCTCAGACCTGAGAAGTTTATATCGAACAGTGATACAGAAGTGCTTCCTCGAGTTCCGCAACTCGTTGTCGAAGCGCATCGAGTTCTTTCAATTCGGCCTGAACTTTATGATATTTTCGCTTACTATATGCTTTCTTACTTTCAATGGGTGGAATATGAGCTCTATCAGTTATTTGCAGCGTAAAGTTCTTATGTTTACAGTTTCGAGTAATATATTTCATTCGAAATGCATTGGGAGAGGTATCTGAAAGTTCAATGTGTTGCTTCAACCTGAGAAATACTTTGGCCACGGAATTTTCCGTGAAAGTTTCAGTGAAATCATCTTTTGTAACCGTTATAGTATAAGAATGTGGTGGCATATTTGGCGTGTAGTATAGTATTATGGTAAGAAATGTTTAATATGAGAGTTTGAAATTATCGGACCCGATTTATTGAAACTTGCAATTAAACAAACAGTGCTACTTGTATATACGATGGCAGCAGATACAAAATTGCAAAAGTTTGAAAAATTCTGGACTGCAGAGCATGAGGAGCTCAGTCGAAAACTACCAACACCGAATAACCCAACAAAGTATGTGAGTACGAAAAATGGACTTTTGAGTTCTGTTATGAGAATAGATGGATATGCGAATGAACAAGTCCAATATGAGCATCAGCAGAAGAGGACCAAACAATCAAAGAGGACCAATAAACCTAAGGTTGTGAAAGAATGTCAAGAAGTCGATTGCGTGGAACCTCGTTATCAGAAGTATCCAGTATGTGAAGAGCACTTCAGGACGTCGTCTACTTCTGAATATTGTTATACTATAGTATCAACTAAGAAGAATGCTGGTAACAGATGTGGCTGTAAACCAAAGCAATATGGTTTGTGTGGTAAACATCTCCCTAAAGAACCTAAATCCAAGGACAAGCCAAAGATTGGTATTTACACTCGTCAGATTAGACTGTATCCTACAATGGAACAACGTACTATTCTAAAACAGTGGTTTGGAGTATCCAGGAAAGTCTATAATAGTACGTTGAAGATATGTCAAGCCAGACCAAAACTGAACAAGTCATTGGACAATCTGAGATTTAGAATCGAAAAGAAACTGTATCACAAATGCTACATCAACAAAGTACCGTATCATATCAAAGACAATGCAATCAGCGATTATATCAAAGCAGATGATAATGCTCGATTAAAGTATATTACAACTAAAAAACATTCTCGGATGCGATTTAGATCAAAGAAACAGCCTTCTCAGAGTATTCAACCATTCAATACCAGTGTTAAACCAATACTCAATAGTAACAATAGACCTAGATTACTACAACTATACCAAAAATACCTTGCTCCAATAAAGACCAAGGAAGATATCCCTGATTTCTCATCATGTAGAATAGTAATGAAGTATGGTAGAGAGTTCTACTTGTCTGCATATGTCAAATATGAGTTACCACAGAAAAATATTGTCATCGATCTGGACAAGGCAGTAGCTATTGACCCAAATACTAAAAATATGCTTGCTTTCTACTCTACATCAACAGCTGGAATTATAGGTGAGAACATCAATGATCTATTAGATTCTAAGAACTCAAGGATATCTAGACTTCAACACTTTGAGTCTAAAGCACTTAATAAACGAATTAAGAAGATGCTAAGAAGAAAGATAATCAGACAGTACAACAAAAGGGAAGGAATCAGAGATGAAATTCACTGGAAACTTGCTAACGCTTTGTTAAAGAACTATGATACTGTAATCATTCCAGAATTTGAGGAACAGAAAAAATGCAAAACACTTCGTAAATCTACCAATAGACAAATGTTTGGTATAAGCCACTCACTCTTCAGAAACAGATTATCACACAAAGCCGACATCCAAGGTAAACGTGTGATAGTAATGACTGAAGAGTATACATCAAAAACATGCTCACAATGTGGCCACTATAATATTCCAACTGATCGTCAATATTACTGCTCTAGCTGTAGGCTGAGTATTCATAGGGACATTAATGCAGCAAAGAATATTATGATGAAAGGTTATATAGAGCTTCTGGGAAAGGCGTGTTCCCAAAATAAAATCAGTGATGATAACCCAAGTAAAGACTCAGAAATGGGAATTGAAAATCGGGCTATCGTTGATAGTACTGATTAACCGCCTAACCGTAGATCCATACTGGTTTACCATTTCTTCTAATATAAACAACGTTTTTATCACTAAGAGTTTTGATATTATAAATTGGTCCACTATAGTTTGATCTACTAATATTATACTCAGATGCAATCGGATTTGTGTTTTTAATTATGCTAATTGCGGTATAAGTCCCTTTCTTTGTTTCCTCAGTATCTTCTTCAATTACAATATCATCCACATGAACGCATGTTGGAATACCAGCATTTAGAGCAATTACTGATAAATCATTTGCAAATCCTCTAGACTCAGTAAGAATAGATTCAGAACCTTGAAAGATCATTTCAATAAGATATGCTGATTGTTGTCTACTGAAATTAAGAATGAATTCGGTTGGAATTCTACTGTGCTCAATAATATACTCAACTGCAGTTTGAATACTATCAGATTCATATCCATCAGTCTCAATAACTGAATTGTTTTGGAAAATAAGTAGTGTCTTCACCTCTGTCTCCCCAACTTCTTCTTTTGGTTCCTCCTTGACCTCTTGGTCAGCTTCTTCTTTTGGTTCACATTTTGCCTCTTGATCAACTTCCTCCTTGACTTCTTCTGACTTAGTTTCATCACCTTCATCAATGGATTCTAGCTTCTTTGGTTGAATAATGTCACCTGTTTCTTTATTTACTGTTACTTGTTGGGTTGCTACATATAAATGATGATCAGCAGTTGTTTCAATTTCAATATCATTAGTAAGCACTTTTACTACCTCACCTTCAAAATCCTCTTGATCAACTTTCAATACTGGCTTGTATTGAAGCTCCTGGCCATTTACTAATACGGCAAGATTATCATCATTAGTAATCTGATCAATTTGTTTCCAACCAGATACAGTAAGGACTTCAGTGTCATACGTAAATCCCATTGTTTCAAAGTATAATATATACGAATATTTTTTTAAATGATATCAAAAAAATAAATTTGAATATTCCCAAGTGATGTCTATATAATATGGATTCCAATATCATTACCGAACTCTTAGTATCCTATAAGTTTGATATTGACTTCTTTCAGAGATTTCAGTACGTAGATGTTGACGTATATGATAATCGTTATCATCTATACGTAAATAATGTTGCATTCTGTGCAACCTATAATAAGGGAACTGTTAAGTTCAAAGCATCAGGCTATAGGTGCAATATTTGTGATTTTAGATCAACTGATCCTAAAATCAAGTGTACGACATGCGAGCAAAATGTCAGAATGATACTACCATCGAATCCTACCACTATTGAATATCATATTCATGCTAGTGACGAAGTGAAGCTAGTAGACAATAAGTTATATGTAATTAAAAACAATATGACCTATGTACAAAGCACTCATAATGGAAGGAAATGTTTCCGAAAATTATGCGTAAGATGTCACGAACGAAATATATCTATGTCGTTGAAGAATCATTGCAGGACATGCTTCAACGTTAAAGAGGCAGTATCGTCATCAAAACGTACTAAGGTAACGTTGAAACGCAAAATCAGACGTTATAAAGCTGTAGGTTCACGACCTCGAGCAACAAGTGCACCACCGGCAATATTAGCAGCTACTGAACCCGTTGAAGCAACGCTAGTAGCTACTGAGTTTGCGGAAACTACCGCCGAACCTGCCGAAAGAGCAGTACCTTCTGAACCAATCGTTCTCAAACGTAGAATATATGCTCTTTCAAGTGATGATGTTGATTTGGAATCTCCATTAATGGAAACCAAAATTCAACCATACATACCTCCCAAAGCCTATTCTTTGGACGATTTATGCATGGATTTCAACAAGAAACAAAGACTCTAAATTCAAGTAATATAATATCGCTGCATAAACTAATTTTTTTTATCTACAATTAAAGACTACTCATAATGTAAGTAATGATGATTTCTATAACACGAGCACTCGCAGAAATAAAAATGCTTGATAAGCGCATCAACAAATCAATTCATGAATGTGAATTGGTAAAAATCAAAAACAGAGGAGACAAATGGGATGTTGAGCAATTCAATAAAGAAGCTAAAAGCTCTTATGCGTCCATAATGGATCTTATTAAAAGACGAGATTATCTAAAATTCAAAATTATTCAAAGTAATGCACATACAACTGTAAATATAGGAAGCAATGAATATACTATTGCACAGGCTATTGATCTCAAGAATAGTATACAGTACAAAAAAGATTTATTACAAGTACACAATTCAAATATTTTTCTGATACAATGATCCAGAAGTATTATGAACCTAAAAAAATTTACTTATCTTGTTTATTAATTATGTTATATATACTTATCTATTATTGTATTACTGTAATTGTTTATTCTAATACTTCAAACTCTCTTGGCTTGAGACCAAGTTTCACCTTGATATTTGATCCAGCAAGTTCTTGTTGGAATACTACTGACGCTCTTGTTGATTCCACAATAGAGATGTCAGCAAAGTCTTTACATCTCTTGCAAGTGTAAATCTGATCTCTTTGATTATATACAGCATGGTGACCGCATCTTCTGCAAATCCACATTCTGAAACCATCTGAGTCTTGACTAAACTTCTCGTAAGTGAATGCTTCAGCTCCATGAGCTTCCAGAGACCACGTTATGTAACTTAATTTATTATGTGATTAACATCCTGTTATGCTAACCTTTCCATTTCTTCTCACAAATAGAGTATAATTTGGAACTTGAATATATACTACTTTGCCATTGTAATGTATAAAGCGGTCGATCGTAGATTCGTCCTTTTTGCCATCATGGATTGCTGGTTGACACATCTTCTTGATAACTGATATATCATATGAATCATGCCTAGTAGTAACTTCTTTTCCTCTAATTTCATGAGTATATCCGGCTTCATGATTTAATCTAGAATTTCCTGAATAACCAGAATGTATACACAATCTTTGAAAATCATCAATTAATCTTTTTGACGAAGTAGTAAACGACACTGAATTGCGATCTTTAGTACCATCTCCCTCAATTAATGAATTTAGAAGAATATTACTTTGACGTTGACTGAGCTTCCAAACATATTCTGGGAGGTATTTATTTTCGGTTCCCACGCTAAGGATCGCGAATTCATGTCTCCAATCATGATCAGTTACTCTAATATATGTACGTGGTTCTCTATCTTCATGCTTGTAGGTGTAACTTTTATATTTAACTCCAATCGCATTCAATACATTGGTAATGAATTTAATCTTTCTTGGTCGAGAAACGTTAATTTGTACCCCATCTTTACTGAGATATCCATCTGATACCCAAATTCCCAAATATTGTAACCAGAGATCCATTGGAACGGTTGTTTTTCCGAATGAATATGAATCGATATCAGGATTGGTGTTAATACCATTTGTTTTGTACTTTAGACGTTTTCTACCCTGTACATTATGTGCTTCTATAAGTTCGTATGGAAGATATATCTCTTTTTTATTTTTAGAAGATCTTCTGGAGACAAACATTCCATGATTTTTGGTAACGCATTGACTAATAATTTTAGTTTTAACTTCATACATTTCTTCGTCAACTTCATATTCAGTAATTATAAGTGGATTCTGGTATTCAATATGGTTAGTTTCTGAGTTAAGAGTTGCAACTCTACTATCCATAGTAACTTCGCTTATATTAAGCCATCCTTGATCAGTAAGAACATCATGTTCATCTGCTCTAAGACCACCATAGCTTATACGTTTGGTTTCTTCACTGTCGGTCATTATATTATATATATTGAGTTCTACAATTCAAATATATTTCTGATACAATGATCCAGAAATATTATGAACTGAAAAAAATAACTTTACTTATCTTGTCTATTAATTATATATACTTATCTCTTATTGTAATTATTTATTCTAATACTTCAAACTCTCTTGGCTTGAGACCAAGTTTCACCTTGATATTTGATCCAGCAAGTTCTTGTTGGAATACTACTGACGCTCTTGTTGATTCCACAATAGAGATATCAGCAAAGTCCTTGCATCTCTTGCAGGTATAAATTTGGTCTCTTTGATTATATACAGCATGGTGACCGCATCTTCTGCAAATCCACATTCTGAAACCATCCGAGTCTTGGCTAAACTTCTCGTAAGTGAATGCTTCGGCTCCATGAGCTTCTAGAGACCATAACTCCATCTCGCCCATTCTTAACCCTCCGTTTGACGCTTTGCCGCTTAGAGGCTGACCAGTGGTAGCATCAGTAGGGCAGGTTCTTGAAACAGAATATCCGTTATCTAAAACATACTTCTGAAGTTTCTGAACATATGTAGGTCCACAGAAGACTCCGATATCATAATATCTACCAGTTTCTCCGTTAAACATACGTTCTTTACCGTTATATCTAAATCCATTTTGTTGCATAGTGTCCATCAGATTCTCTGGTGTTACATTTCTGAAAGCAGTAATGTCAATAGAGATTCCTTTCCTTGCACATACCTTGGAGAGCGTTGTTTCCATAACCTGACCTATTGTCATACGAGATGGTAAGCTATGTGGGTTTAGCAAGCAATCTAGGGTCATTCCTGATTCCGTATAGGGAATATCAGATTCTGGTCTTAATTCTGCTACTATTGCCTTATTTCCGCTTCTAGTACTACAGTTGCCTGTGATACTGACCTTACCATTTCTTCTAACAAAGAAGGTATGGTTTGGTACTTCAAGACATGCGACTCTACCCTTGTAGTGTACATATCTTTCTGTTTGAGCATTTTGTTTCTTAGTATGACCATTGTTAATTTCTGGTCGTAGTTTATCCTTGATAATAGTGATCATCAGTCCATCAGCAGTTGTAGTATATCTTTTGTTGCAAATTTCAACTTCTGAACCAGCGTCACTAACCTTATATAGTGTACCAGCATATCCAGCATGTGTACATAATCGCTGAATATCATCAGCTAGTCTTTGGGATGATGTGTAATATCTCTCATATGTTTTACCTCTAGTTCCATCACCCTCAATAAGCGAGTTCAATAATATTCTACATTGTGACTGGCTGAGTTTCCAGACATATTCAGGTAGATATTTGTTTACCGCTCCACCACTAAGTTGTATGAACTCATTTTTCCACTCATGATTATAGATATTAAATACAATTTGATCTAAATATTGTTCATCACGTTTTCTGGTATAAGTACTATATTTCACACCTATTTCATTCAGACTTCTACAAATGAAGTCAATTTTTCGTTGTCTACCTACTGCTATGCATACACTTTTCTTATCAGCAAAGCCATCAGCAATCCAAATTCCAAGAAATTGAAGCCAGAAATCCATAGGGATCTTCCAACCACCAAATTCATGAAATTCGATATCTGGATAGGTATTAATACCATCCATCTTATATTTGCGTCTTTGACCAAATATACTTTCAGCCTCTACAAGCTCATATGGTTGCCAAATACCGGCTCTTCCATATCTCTTGGAGACATACATACTATGATTCTTGGTAACACATTGACTAATCAATGTGTTCTCAATCTCATACATCTCTTCATCTACTTCATATCCAATAGTTCTGGTAGGAAGATGATATTCAATCTCACCTTTAGGATTGACAGTAGCTACTTTGTTATACATAGTAACTTCATCGATATTGAGCCATCCTTGATCGGTTAGGACATCATGGCTTAAATCAAGACATTTGTCACCCACCATCAAATTTCTCTGATATCTGAGTACAACAGTGATAAATCGTTCATGGTTTGGTCCACGATCATCAATAACCTTGCTGACTACAGCTGGTTCATTTGATTTGTACATAATTGAACGATCTACAAACTCATAATCAACAGTTTTGTTTGATTGTCCTCTGCGATTGTTCTTCATAATGACTCCAATAAGAATATCTCCCTTGACAACCGTAGTTCCTATAGGAGTTACACCGTCTATGAGTTTGTTATAGTTGCCATTTGACTTCATATTTTTTGTTCGTCTTGGGTCAGGGGTAGCAAATTCTTCATCTTGCTCTAGTTCATGAGATTCCTTCTTAAAGAAACTACAAGAGAATAGGCCACGTTCAGCAGCTGACTTCTTGAAAGTTACAGAATCTTCCTGATTTGCACCATTACACATATAACCAATGAAGATATTGTTTCCATTTGGAGGAATATATCTAGCAGTAATGGTTCTACATAGTGGTGTCTGATTGTAATATTGCCAGGTCTTGTTTTTGTCAGCACGATCTTGAAAGTTAAGAGCGTACCATCCAGCAGTTTGTCTTGACTGATTTGATTCATAAGTAGATCTAGCAGGTTGTGTATAATTTGCTAGAACTGAAATATGACTTGCAAGACCTAGAATACTCGCTTCTATTTCTAGATGAGTATATTGGTTAAGAACATTATTTTTGTGAATTCGCAAGTCAGCAAGACTTGGACAAACCCAGCAATTTTCATGCTCTTCTGGAGAAACATATTCTACAATACCATCTTCAACTAGATCACCAAAGGTAATCTCGCCAGTTTTGATATCATCAATATGTTTCTTCGTTAGTCTAACGTTTTGAAGGAATTCAACATCCTTACCAGCTCGTTTAGCTGTCTTGTACTCTTCAATGTTGGAATCAACAATAAGGAGTGGTCGTAGTAGACGATCAGCATCGAGTAGAAAGTCAACCTTGTCAGTTAACGTATCCCATACAATAGTAGTGAATCTATCAACTGTCTTATGTTCTCTTCTAAGCTTACGATATCGTTCTACAAGTTGATGTCCATTTTTAGTACATCCAATCCATTCGCCATTAACATAAACCGAACTAAGCTTTTCTTTGGAAATATCTTCCAATTTAACCTTCTTCAGTTCAATGACATCTGGATCTGATAACAACTTGAGTTTCAAGTTGTAAGAATTACCCGCACCACAAATGGTAGCAGTAAGTGCTAGATTCTTCTTAGTACCTACATTTTCACCAGAATCTGCACTATGAATAGGACAAATATAACCTGGCATTGTAGGATGAACTCTTCGAATTTCATCAGCACGTTTGGTTTGTTTGCTTGCATTACTAGTACCATGACTGATAACCGATCGCAATGAACAAACATAGTTGAGAAAGTTCTTTCTTTCCAGCAATTTGGAACTAACTCTGTTAGCTAATTCCTTTTGATGACTTCTTGTAATTGTCTTATTACTTGAAGTAATACCTTGTTCCAAACCTCGAGTAAGATCAGCACTTTGAACTACATTCTCAAAGAGATCTGCAATTCTATTAATGTTGGTCTTAATTTGGTCCCAAGGTGAATTCTTGATTTCCTTCCTAACTTGATTCAAGAATGGAGTGATAATATAACTGTTAAACATTGTCTTGAACAACTTTGGCATACAAGTACCAGCGCCTTGCATTCTCTTATTAGCAAGAGAATCACGATCACTAGCAGGAATAACGCCTAGATGAGTCAAAAGGACTTCTCTAATCATTGTACCAAGTACTCTAAGTTTAACAATTCTGGAATCAGGTGTCTTACCCATATGAGGTAAGAATACATTGTCCATATTCAACAATAGATCTTGATTAACATAACTCTTTTGTTCTCCTTTGGTTTCGTCAATAATACGATTACCCATGTTCTTAACCATTTCTCTAGCCATACCCTCAATAAGAGCACGACGATTTGATTCGTATTGAACATGTCCAAACTTTTTGTCTGGAATATGGAAAGCATTGTTAAGAATTTGCTTGATCTTGATATCATCTGGATTGGTTGATGCATCATCGTAGATAATTGTTCTCACAATTTCAGAAGCATCTGTCATTCCAAGAAGTCTGTAAACCAAGTAAAATGGAATCTTAACATTAAGGAACTTAATACTATTGATTTCAATAGTAATCTGCCCACTTGACATTAAACTGATCTTGACTTGAGAACTGTTACCAAAACGTTCGTTTGGTGGTTGACTAAGAAAGTCACCTCTATTCAGTTCAGTCGAATCAATGAAATGACACTGAAGTTTGTTAAATCTTGATGATTCAATATGATCAATAATAAATTCTTGGCCTTTCAAAATGAAAACACCACCTTCTTCATTAGGATCTTCTCCATGAAACTTCAATGCAGCTCTTGTTAGATTTCTTGTATGACATTTACTGGATCCCGTCATGATAGGGATATTACATGCAGTAAATGGTTTTACTTTTACACTGATAGAGTCCTCATTTTCGTTAACATCAATTGCTGTCATTGTAATCAAACAAGACATTGTAATAGGAGCAGAATAAGGAACGCCAGTCAATCTAGCTTCTCTTGGAAACAAAGGTTGTGTTTCACCACCCTTGAATTGTCCATGTGTTGGCATACCAACATGAATATCAGAGAACTCAATGTTCAACTTGATAGTCTTGATCTTTTTGTCTGCTTCTGTTATGTCTCTTGTATTTGGAAACGGTCTGTTGATCTTAAATAGTTGTTGTAGAATTTCTGCAACACCACGATCAAGGAATTCACTATAAGACACTAAATTATGTACAATAAGTCCTTGATGATCAATAATTGCATATAGATATGTCTGTAAATCATCCTCTGATAAATCCTCGTTTTTAACTTTCGAAATATGATCATAGATCTTTGAAGGGTTCAGGTCAGATACAAAAGTATCAATTGACTTGTCAGTACCTCCTACTGTTTGCTCTTCGTCGTCTGAGCCGTAAGTATCCATATTTATGTTGTTTAACGAATATTGTCTATATTCGAAATAAGACTGACTGTTTGATACGCCAGTTGATTCATCGATTAGATTAGTGTTAGATTCACTTGGATTAGTCGACATTTTTCTTATAATATCACTTATATATACTAATATAGTTCTAATTATTCAAATTAAAAAAAATATAATAAGTATATACTTATATATGTTTAATTACTAAATGTAAAACATGACAAAAATTACTGCATCAATAGCTATTACAATTTTGATTATCGTAATTGGAGCAGTTGGAATAATGGCTTATAAGAAAGATATCGAAGCTATTAGTACATCAGTATCTGGATATTGGATAGGAAATGATCAGTTTTTATATGATCATAACTATACTGATTTCCAATTGTTTATCTCGCCTAAAACTAATAATAAATATCATGGATATATTATTATTGCCAGAGATGATGAAATACTATATAACAGTCCTGTAACTATTACACTTAGTGTCGAAAGAAGAGCATTGCTAGATATTCATGGTATTATTCAATTTAAGAATCATGGAGATTATGATATACAAATGCCTGACTCTGCACAAATTAAATGGAAAGTTACCGGTGAACAATTAGTTATCTATGATCCTATGACAACAAAAGTCATTTTTGATGGTTACAAAGATATTTACACCAGTATAGTTTCCAATAAAGAATGGAATGAACCTGAAGAAGATGCTTAACTGAAGAACAAAATATTAAAACTTTTTTGTATTTAAAAAGATATATGTATCTAATATACATTACTAGGTGATCATCATACTAAATTTTGTACATTATTAACAGTATTGATCATTTATATATTGCTTGAGGAACTCATATATAGGACACTAATGACCAAGTCAATAGATGTTTTTAGTAATGCATAAACCATTTATATACTTCAGAATCTTATTGTTTCAGCGTTCCATAAGATCTGAAAATGATTTACTAATTATGGTTAGGCCATAGATAGTAGATCTTTTTTTAAACTTATTTTAATATTTATAAGATAATAAACATGGTCTTTGGAATTTTGTTAGCCGTCGCTGGTGGTGCAATTGGAAGTTTTGTAACTGATAAATTAATTAGTGGTGGAACTGATAATATTGAAATTGAAATCATTGCCGATGATAACTCTTATAAAATTAATGTAAATCCTAATAACCCATCCGCAATCACTTTTAGTACCGATTCTGATATCACCAATAAATCAGCAATTATGAAAATTAAAAATGGTGATGTATGTGATACCACAAATATTACACTTTATACTACAGTGGTCGATCCAATATTTAGAGAAGGTAAGGTATCTTATGTACATCGTCCATTATTAAATGAAAAATATGATTCATTTCATACATTCTTGTATGTTTGCTATACCTACTTTTATGAATGTATTAAAACCCTTAAAGGTAAAGTTAAATATGCTACAAAGGATCAACTTAATGATGATGTTAATAATATGATTAATAGTTATGTAATAAGTGATCCAAATTCAGAAGATAATACTGGATTTAACTATAAATTCCAGTGGCTACTCGTATCTAATGTTTTTCCATTATTCAATGAGGATCGTGTTTCATTTAATTTAACCAGTACTAACTTTCTAGGGCAAGATACTAAACAAACAATAATTACATCAAATGGACGATCTTATAAAATTCTGAAATTAGTAGCACCAATGGACAACAGCGTTCGATTACTACTGTATACACCAAATAACCCAGGAGGTCAATTAGTTAATAGTATTAGAGAAATTACTGAACATATCAAAAACGAACTTTAAATATTATATTTGAATATTATATTTACTATACAACAATGGAACCAAAATACGTACAAGAATACCTAGATCAATCACTGGCAACATGCTGGGAAAGTGCAATGTATATGGCAGTATATGATGGCAGATTAGATATCGTACAATGGTTATATAGTAATCAATCAGAGGGCGAAGTACATTATATGATGAAGTTAGCAGCAACACTTGATCACCTTGATATTCTACAATTTTTGTATAACCATAATAAAACTATAAAATGTATTCAAGAAATGAATGAAAACACTTATGAAAAAGTATTGCCATTCATATTGCTTGATTTCAGAAAAATGTTTGATCATATACAAAAACAAGTAACCGTTCGCGAATTCATTAGAAAAAAAATAGTATATCACCCACATAGTTCTTATATGAGACGAATCGTCAGTGAATTTGATTAATCACAAGTTTACCACTTTATCAAATCAGCTGATTTAGTAGATTCTTTAACATTATCCTCCAATATTGAAACAATCTTTTTTTTCAAGTACTTAAATGTTTCCGGAGCTTTTGTATTCAAACGCGCTAAACCAGTACCCAGTCCAGCTTCAGAAATGACAATACCATCATAATTTGGTAACACCTGTTCGAGGTCATTGATCGCATTGTCTATTGCTTTCATGTTGAAATCAAGAGTGGTATCTGTCATAAAAGCCGATGGGAACAAATTTGGATATCGCTTTGTAGGAATACCAAATGCATTGAGTTCATATCGAATGATTGCTTGTCCACCTAAGCCTTTTTTCTGCAAATTGTCTCCAAATAGGAATATATAAGTAGGTTTTGATCGGGCATCTTCAACCGACCAATTGCCTTTCCAAACTATTACGTCCATTATTTAATATACCATTAGCTTAAAAAGATTTAAATAAATTCTATTCTATATAAGATGATATCTACGATAAAAGAAATCAATATTGTTACCAACAATGATATTGATATCAACATATTTCGAATAGGCGATAGACCTTATACAATAACAAAAAATACAGTTAATGAAGTAAAACAGGATATAGAATCAGTGATTGTATCATATATGGTTTTAGCTGAAATCTTACCACATACTGTGGATGAAACTACACATTTGTTTAATGGGTTTAATAATACCTTTCAGCCAATAGAGACCGCATTAAAATGTATACGAGCTATTGGTTTATATCATATTGTAATAAATAGTAGTGATGCCGCAAAAATATTTCATTTGAAAACAAAACATAACTTTCAATTGCTTATTCCACATTTGAAAGAAAAAAATGATGTTATTCTACAGGAATTCATAGAAAAGAACCCAGAGTTTGTAGAAGCATTTACGGATTAATTCTTAATAGGACCATGAATCATTATAGTTGCTTCTTGAAGTTCTTCTACAATACTACTCCATGGCTCGATTTCGGTGTCTATACCATACCTACTATCAATTATAAACTTAAAGTTATGACAAAATACTTCATTATCTGTTATTTTTTTTCTATTTATGTCATCTAATTGCAACAACTTTTCTTTAAGTTCTTCACATAATTTACGCACAATGATTTGTAACAATTCAGATGTACTTTTTTCTGACCAAACATTATTTTCTACATATTTTGATGTGAGTGAATCAATTATTTGAACATTATGATTATGTTCATAGTATTTATTAAAATGAACATCTTTAATCAATTCACTTGCAACATCTTTTTCTGAGTTATCTCTAGAGCTTATAATACTTTTCATGTCGGTAATAGTAATATGTGAATGATCAGTACTACTAAGACCATTTAGATTGAGATTAAAATTGTTATTTGTGGTATTATTAAGAGTTTCGACATTTTCAATATTAACTATAGGAACTTCAGTTGCCATAATATTTCTGAATTGCTCACTGATTTCCATTTTCATTTTACTCAGAACAGTTCTTTCAATCTTCTTTTCAATGTCTTTCAATTCTTGATTTGTTATTACTCTAGTGGCCAATTTACATGTTTTCTGATGTCTATAAAGACTCTGTGAGATTGTAAATGTTTTGTTACAATGCTTACATGGAAATTTTCTTGCTTCGGTTTCAATGTATTGTGGATACTCTTTAAACAAATCATCTCTTGAAATATTAGATAAGGTTGGCGGACATAATCTAATTCGCTTGATATGTGCAATATAGTACTGTTTCTTATCGCATTGATACCCGCATCGCTTACAATTAAACTTCATGATTTTATATAAGAATAATATTACTGTTCAATATAATGTAAAAGAAATGTTGTAAAAGAAATGTTGTATAAAAATATTGTACTAATATCATAGAACTAATAATTCATAAAAAAGAACTAATACTCTATCAATATAACGTTACATACAACATATTTCATTTTGAGAGAAGAAAATCTAAGAAATAAAAAAAAACACATTAGCATCATATATCATATACAGAAATCAATCACAAGGTGCGGGGAGACATTGCCATTTTGTAATATGTTGTATGATAAATATTATGATAGTCAAAAATGTACCAATTATTGAATTTGACTAAACGATGATAGTATTAATAGTTTTTCATACAACATATTTTCATACAACATCTGATTAAGACGAGTTAAAATGTTACTATAAATGTCACATATCATTTTTAACAATATTTTATATCATTTTAAATAATGTTAATATAGATAGTATAACAATGTTTTCTTGCAATAGATGTAATTATACTACAAAAACAAAAGCAAATTTGATTAAACATTTGAGAACAAAAGCGATTTGTAAATCTGAGAATGATATCGACAGAAATATTCAACTTCAAGAGCTTACTACTAAAAAGGAAACTGAATTTAAGTGTGATAAATGCAGGAAATCATTTTCATTTACTACTAGTATGTATAGACATCAAAAAAACTGTAATACATTTGTAGATGATACTGCTAGATTAAGACATGATTTAAAGACACTAAGTACTGAATTACAATCATTAAAAACAAAAGCCGCATCTGAAAATACAAAGATTTGTACCCCTATATTCGAACAATTTGAAGAACGCATTACCCAAACAGAAGAATCAATAGATGAAGAAGAATCGAAACCTGTATTACATCAAGGAGGATTTCTATATATTGTTTGGTTAAGAGAATTTGTTGCATGTAATACACCAATATATAAAATAGGAAGATCTAAGGATATAACATCACGAATAAAAGACTATCCTAAAAATAGTAAATTACTATATTGTGTATATACAGATGATATTGTTACAAAGGAGAGTAAATTAATTGAAATTCTTAAACAGGAAGGATCAGGTGTTAAGCATCAGTCAGTGTATGGGAATGAATACTTCCTCGGTAACTATTCGGTAATAAAAACATATATTGAACAGTTAGCATAGTGTATACATTATGTTAACTATACAGTACATATCAGACATACATTTAGAATTTCGTTACAACTTACCTAAAATCAAAGCATTAGCTGACATACTCGTGTTAGCTGGGGATATAGGTGATCCTCGATCAAAAATATACAAATGGTTCTTGAGTGATGTTTCTAGTAAATTTAAAAAAATATTTCTTATTTGTGGTAATCATGAGTATTATGGGTCAGACATTGAGCCAACTAATCAGTTTATTCGTGGGCTCTTGGTAGTATGGCCTAATATTACATTCCTGGATAATGATTATGAAGACTATTGCGGTTATCGCTTTATTGGTTCCGTATTGTGGGACACAACTGATACAACAAGCAATGATTACAAATGTATTGAAGGACATACATTGGACAGCAGTAATGCGTTACATGCAAATTGTAAACAGTATATACAATCAATGACAGAAGTCCCCAAAAAGACAATCGTAATCACTCATTTTCCACCTGTTAACTTGCTCAATGGACCTATAATATGGATATATGGTCATGTTCATACTCCTAATGACGCTCTTGCAAATAATGGAACACGTTTGGTCTGTAATCCAATTGGATATCCTGAGGAATCTCATTTAAATCATTCATATAACAAGTCGTTAACCGTATCATTAACCTGACCGTTGACGTCTCATGTTTATTCTGAATACACATTGTAATATCAAGAATAAATGTGCAGTGTGGTAATGTTCTTTTCGGATCGAATTCATGTGGTCTATACGACTTGGACTTCAGCCCAGCTGGTTAACGATCCTGTTCACAACAGCTGGGCAGGAGTTCGAGCCCCGATTGTTGTTGTCGTTGTTGCTTGAATATATGCTCGGGTCTTGTTCTCGAAAGTCGTTATGTGATCTTGATGTGTCCACGTGTTTGGATGATCCGCCTTCCATTCTACCAGAAAGAGTGATGTAGCTGAGGGCCTCTACTAGGGCAGATTCCATGAGCAACGATACCTGTTTCCTTCGAACCATTTTGTTTGCAAAAAAAACTTAGGGCTAGGGTGCAGATTTTTTAGTTTTAGTTATCATTAGATCCATCATAATCAATGTTTTCATATGAAAATGGATCAAATTTTTTATCTTTAACATACACTTCTTCAAAGTCATCCACGGCTTCTACATCCATAATATTTCGCTTACTAACGAATTTTTCAGTATCAATAATCCGTTTGACTTCAGATTCGACGAATTTCCTCATTAGCGCACTAATCTTAGCAGATTCTACTTTTGTTTCAATTTTATAAATATCAGTAAGAATCTTACAAAATGATTCAATAAGGTATAAGTTATAATCTTTAGCATCATACTGCTTCTTAACAAGTGGAGAATCATTGTTGAAATCAGTTGCGATAACAGGTAGAATATTTGGTAATTTTGGGATAACATCAGGAGCAAATCCTTGCATTACTTCTTGAATATATGGTGATTGACTAAGAACTCTAACAGAAAACTTAATTTTATTATAGTTAATGATAATAGATCGGATAGTCATTTCAAGAACGTAATTGCGGTAGTCATCTTCATAAATGGATTCTAATTGTTCTTTATTTGACATGATATCAGAATATCGTTTACCTTCAACACAACCAATTTTTTCAATTGCTTCAACTGGTATTTTCATAAGCTTGGACAATTCCACAACAATATTATGATTATGTGTCCATTTAATCTTAACAGTAGAATCTTTTTGGTCTTGTTCAATAACAAGTTTAGTCGTTGTTTCATTTTCTTGATCTCTAGTAAATGCTTTCTCATACTTTGCAGAGTAGGAGTTTTTATCACTTGCTCCCATACTATAAGTGAATCCACATTTTGTACATTTAGAGTTTGCAAAGGTATGTACACCTTTCTCTGGACATCGGAAACTATAAAAGTTAACTAGTTGATCAACTGCAACTTTCTTATGTAAACTATTACTAACTTTAGCATTATCTAAGTTACTAGACTGTGATTTAAGTATACCACACGTAGAACATTTGATGTCCTTGTAAGTTCCTACCTTCAGTTCTATATTGCTTGCTATTTGCTTTTTGTTTAGTTCTGCGCCGCCTTCATAGACATATATAGTCCAATTATGTTTTTGTCCATCTTCATCATATACTTCTGAAATATCAACATGAGATCGTTGAATACGTCCACTACTTAGCTTTAAGTTTGTAATTAGCTTGGTTGACACCCTTGATAATCTTAAATGATCTTCAGCCTTCTTTATTCTTTGTAGTTTACTAGAATAATCAACAATAGATTTATCATTACTATTAATTGTAAGTAGATGTGCTATCTTAGTAACATATTCATGATATACTTCATATGCTTCTTTAAGATAACCTTCATAAACATTACTCATAGAATATTGAATTGCGACTTTTTGTGTTCGCTCTGGTTCCTTTTTACCTCCAATATACAATTTCATACGTCGACCACCTAACCATGTTTTAATAAGTTCATTTGCATTTTTAACTCCGGAAGTATAGTTTAAGAACTCTGTTCTCTTTTTGGAATCTTCCGAGGATGATTTAGGAAGATATAATTTCTTATAAATATTAGCTTGTGTTTTTGCATTGTTTACAACATCATTGAATGATCCAAGAATATGTTCAAATTCTTGTTTTACTTCTTTTGCGTTAATATTTTTTCTGATAGAACCTTTAGTTGTCAATAAGTAGATAAATCTAGCATAATTGTAAACAGGATCAATGTTAATAATATGATTAATTAAATCGTCTTTACCCTGAGAATCCGAAATATCATATATAACCTTATTAGTATACGTAAATTTCTTTAACATTGTATAATATGTATTAAATTTAGTCATAACATATTCTGTAGTTAATACAACTTCTTTATTCTTAAGTGAAGCCATTAGTTTTCCAAATACAAATGAAGTATAATCTTTAGCCCTTGATGAACCAGATACTTTCTTACCTTTAATACTAACTTGATTTTTGTAATCATCTAATAAAAGTAAATATAATAAAAATGCATAAGTGACAATAGTAATAAACACTTTCATCTTAATAGCATCAGGGATCTTCTTACGAGGTGCTTTCATAATATCTGCATCGGCATTATTAGCAAATGGCATAACAAACTTAACAGCAAGATTAGCAATGGCACCAGGATTCAGCATAGTAGTAAATGTTAACGAGTTGCAGAGGTTAAATGCTTCAGCACGAACTAATGTCATATATTCTGACATATTATCATCGGTTACATTACCAATATTAACCTCAATAGCTGTTGTTTGATATAATGATCCACCACATACATTACAATATGTAATAAATATATTGTCTTTAACTATTTTATCGGAGGCAAATACTTGTAATTGAGCTCTTAGTTCGGCATAAGGTGCTCTTCTCAATTCAAGTTGATATCGTTCAAGAGTATGTGGACACATTAAATGTAATTTACATACTTTGCAATTAATATAGTGTTTATCGCCTTTATGATCCATAAATTTTTCAAGTTCTTGAAAGATAAGCTCTCTTTCGTTGTTATATTTTGCAAAATCAAGTCGTCTTAGTAATTGTAAATGATCGCATTTGTTACTAGTATATTTTTTGTAGGTATTGTTTTCCATGTTTGTAGCAACTTCAATGATTTTTCGTTCTGATGCCGACAGTGATTGAAGAATAAGATCTGGTTGACCTAATGCGATTACAGGCGAAAGTTCTAAATGTCGTTTTCTTCCAAGTTTGTCTTGAATAATATTTTCATATGTTTTACACAGGAGTCCCTTTTGAATATTAACCATCATTTGTGCATTTTGATCAGCTTCATTTCTGTTTACAAGAATAAGTTCTTCGATTTGAGTATTAAATGCGGAATCTTTCTTGTTTGAAATTGATTTTAGAAAACTATCGACTAATTGTAATTTAGTAAGATCACTCATAATACCAGTTGTCAGATGATTAGGAGCAATGATCTTTGCTAGACTTTTTACAATATGTTCATATTTAGGATCCATGTTAATAACCGGTGGTTTCCAAGTAGTAAGAATATTTAAAGGTCGATGAGTATCTATATTAGTGTAAACATTACTGGATCCAAGGCAATATAGATAAGCTACTTGTAATTGTTTTTTAATTGTATTTAGCATTTTTTTCAAGTCATCATTATTTTTAACATCAATAAAATAATAACAATATATTTCGCGGCCTTTCTTACGTAGTTCAGTTGCTATTTTATTTTTAGAAGCTTCTAATGATGGTTTGAAATTAACATTTGTTGCCAGTGCTTTAATTTCAAATTGTCCAATAAACAAAGGAAGTTCATAATTAGTAATATGAGCAATAGTGTCAATAGGCTGATGTTTAGTATTGATAGCTAATCCAACAATACTAATAAGTCTATCAGCAGGTACCTTAATAATAAATCCAGACAATGTGATTGCATGAACATCTTTAGGTGTGTTAACCTTAAGTAATGATCCCTCAAGTGCAACTTTTTTGTTAGCAATAATAGGATAAACATTACTAGAAAACAATAGATTTCTGACAATAAATTCTACATTACTTGATGTATCCTCTTTGTAAATTATTTCATAACCTGATCGTTCAATTACTTTAAGCATACCATTAACAACATTTTCTTCTTTTGCTATAACGTCAATTTGTTCTAATAATTCCTCATTAGTCAAATTAGAAACATCATAGTCTTTATGTTTGGATGTATCTAGTACTTTAATTTTTTGAGTCATAGCTCTTGGTCTATATAATACATATATAAATCTCGGTTGAATCTTTCAAATACCAAATTTTGTATGATTAAATTTCAAGTACATATTTTTCTATCCTACGAAATGATGAAATGTCTGTTCAAGAATAGTTGACACCAACTTTGTAATTTTTCACAAGTTACGTTTTCACATTTTGATTCAAAGATACAATTTACGTCATTTATATGAAGTAATGTCAGTATTGTCAGTAGAGGTCTATTAAATGACATCAGTCCTGTCATTATAGACTCTATCATGGACAAAATGTCATAAGGAGGGGGGGTCACAATTTATGACCCCCCCTCCTTATGACATGTTATTTCACAACTAGTGGCTTTGATTTGGTCATCGTCGATGCGACTGTTCACAAAACAATCTTCCACCGCGCAACAAGATGGCTCCCTGCATACCTTCAGATAAGTGGGACGAAGTCAAGAGCATTGCCGTAGACTACAATGGATTCAAGGTAGTTGACGTAAAACCCTTGAAAGAAAAGTGTCCAGGCTTCTTTCTTGGATGCTCTAAACGCGCAATTCTTGTAATCAAGAAGCGCAATATACCAGAGTCGGAATACTTCATGGTTAGTGGAAAGGGACCGGAAACCTATAAGCCAACTATAGAAGCAAACAACCACCGAACCTACTTGGTCAAGTTGGATTACTTGGAGCAGCGACATCTCCTTCTGACGGGATCATCCGATGAAGCCCCTCCTATTCTACATTTGGAGGACAAGGAGAAGTTCAAAGATACTAACGGACAAATTCTAGAAGTAGAAGTTCGAGGCCGCCGCAAACGCAGTTTCATTTTCTACAGAACCAATGATATTGGAACGGTATTGGCTAACGAAAACCTTCGACGGTCAATGACAAACGAAGGAAGTGACTACGAACTCGGACTTCATTTTGTTTACTTCACAATCGATGGTACCAAGACTTCATTTCTAACTCACAGAGGTCTTATAAAGGCAATCCATTCTTGTCGATCAGACACTGCGGAAGTCTACCAAGAATGGATCTCCAAGATCATGTTCACCGTGGACTATGGTGACGAAGAAGCAAAAATGAAGCTTACAAGTCTTTTACTTGGTGTATCCATCGAAGTTCTATCTCAGTTCTGCAACGGAATCTACGTTGGTGGGATGCCAGGAATTTACTTGTTTCTGGTTGGCTATGCATATGCTTTGCGCGGAGAACTCAACATTCCAGATGACATCCCTGCCGACTGGATCATCTGCAAGTTTGGACGCACTATCGAACTCATTCGCCGCGCTAAGGAACACCGACGTTCATTCAAGAGATCAATTGATGTTTGCTTGGACAAATACACTGGATTCGAGGACGTTAATGAGATTATCAAAGACTTTCCAGAAGTCCGACTTCTCAAGTATGCTCATATAGACCCACGAAACATCACCGAGGCCGAGAATATGATCAGAAAAAGACTTCGATGCAGAGTGATTTCTTTTGAGAACAAAAAAGAAATTATTGCCATACATCCTGATGACCTTGTTCTGATTGAAGACATATTTGATACTGTCAAGAACAAATGTGCTGGAGGAATCGAGACTCTGGAAGGAATGCTTGAACAGGAACGTCACAACACTGAGCAAGAACGCCAGAACGCCGAACAAGAAAGACTGAAGCGCCAGAAATTGGAAACAGAAATTGTTCAGCTTAATCTTCGAATTGAAGACAAAAATGCAGAGATTGCATTTTACAAGGAGTTGATTCTCAAAAAGTAGTAATGTTTATGCATATGCGTGTATGTCAAGGATGTTTATGCCCAAGGCAGTAGCTACATATTCTTTCAGGTCTTAAGAAGTAACATTGTTCTTGTTCACAATCAACGCAGTTGTCTCTATAGCATGGTCGAGTACGAAATGTCATCGTGCTACAATTATCACAGTATGCAAAGTCACAATAATCACATGGAGGCATACCGCCATGACAACGGACTAACTTGCAACCATCGCATGTGAAATACTGATCATGATAGTCATATATTAGTTGTTCGATGAAATCTATTATAATCTCGTTATTGGTCATTGTTTTGAATTCTTTTAGTCTATTGATGTCCATATCAAATTTGTAGATTAATTCCGAAATATTATAATAATCATCTTCCTCAAATACATTTTGATTCAGGTAATCAACTATTTTTGTATACGTATTGTTCATTATATGTATACTATTTGACAATATTCAAATTTGAATTGTTTAACTAGTAAGTATAAAATGATGACTGAAGCAACTATTATCAAGAAGCAAGCTGAGCGCCTAAAGAAGGTTCTTCAAGAGAATGAGAAGCTTAAAAAAGAAGCAAAGAAGGCAGGACAAGAAGCAAAGAAAGCAAAAATGCAATGTAGTAACATTGCGAAAAAGTTAAAAGAGAAATTATATGGCAAGCTATAGGTAATTAATTATTAGTTTAATTAGATTTGTAATGTATAATATATAACAAAAAGTATTTTTTACAATGCCAGTCAGAAAACGCGGTGGTACCGAAGCAACTATTATCAAAAAACAAGCTGAGCGCCTAAAGAAGGTGCTCAAAGAGAATGAGAAGCTGAAAAAAGAAGCAAAGAAAGCTGAACTGAAAACAAAACAAACTGAAAAAAAGGTAAAACAAGCTGAAAAAAAGGCAAAAGAAACTCAAAAGAAACTGAAGGAGGCAAGAAAAAAAATTTTTATGTAATCTATTAATATAGATTGTATTATACATTAAACTGTCTCATTTTATCAACGATAATATGTTTTTCAACATAACCTTCGTCAATTAAATTCTTCAGTAAGTTATATAGGTTAATGTTAATTTCATCCGTTTGATCTTTTTCTAAAACTAATTTTTTCTTTTCTAAAAGGATATTGTCTTTTTGTCTCTGTAATTTTATATTCTCTTTATTAAATTCAATAGCATCTGCTTCTATTTCAGTATAGTACTTCTCCAATTCTGTCTGATATTCATCTCTTAACAGGACTTGTTCATGAGTGATATTATTTACAATATTTCTCATGTTGAAGTCATGTTTTAATGTGTTATATAAGCATATTAAATTAATAAGAGGGAATTTTTTATCAATTTGTTGATGAACATATCCAAACAAATCAAAGTTGTACTGTTTTGATGCAAGTTCTAGAAGACGACATGGATTATTCAACAAATGACTATTTATTTCAATGAACTGATCTAGCTCTTGTTCATTAGGAATTATATCAATTAATCTAACACAATTAATATACTGAACAGTTTCGGATGATCTCTCATACAGAGTTGATTTAATCTCAGTTGAATCTGTAATATCATCAGTTGTCAGACCAATTATAGTATTAATATTTTTTTTGAATTCAACATGTTGTGGATACATTTCTTCTGCAACAGATTCTATATGAGCGTGAATGAATTCTTCTGCCGATGTTGCATTTGTGGTTGGGTATATCTTTCTCATAATGAACTCATCTGGTAATATACAATCTTTAGAAATCATTCGTATAGTATCATCTATTTGTTTTACATCGGCTTGTTTTTTGGAATCCTTCAGCAAAACTTGTTTTTTATCTATCAGTTTCTTAAGTAGAAGTTCTCGCTTATCTGGATCTCGCTGTATATTATATACATTACTCAAAGCCGGTTTGACACTTTTACAATGATCTTCAAATCTATTAATGATTGCTCTCTTTATTGCTTTCACCATACCTATTTTCTCATATAATATGAACTCAAATATAATATCACTGTTTCTTTGATATGGTAGAAATGAAACATCATCAAGTTTGAGAGTAATTCTGTAAATACCATTATATCTTCTGTTTTTCAATACTTTCTGATACATACTTTTATTATCGGTATCATAGTCAAACATACCTATATGTAAGCTACTTGTATCATGTGAACTAAGTACTAATAATGCATTTTTGATAATAGTTATTCGATGCTCATTACTAATTGGCATCAAATAGTTAATACTTTCAAAGGCATATTTCTGTAGTTCGTGTACTAGTCTATCATATATTGAATTATCAGAATTTATGTCTTTATTATCCTTCTTATACTTATCGATAATCGCATTAGTAACATAATCTTCATCAAATAAGAATTGTTTATGTTCTTTGATATCAATAAATTCCGATACTAAATGCTTATATCGATACTCGTCAGATTCTACTAAACACATTTTGATAATTCCATACACTATAGGTAACATTTTTTTTGTGTCTTCATTTTCAAAATCAGCACACTTGGAAACAAATTTATCAAAGATACCTGTTTTTACTGCTGATTTCTTTTCTGTATTCTTTGTTTCATAGTCTTCATCCTCTTTGCTCTCATCGTCATAGTCAGAATCATAATTATGCGAACTATGTTCACCATCAGAATCACTAGAGTAATCAGAACTAGTTTGGTCCTCAGTACTACTTTCAGAACTATCAGTAGTTGTTACATTAGTAATATCAATAAATCCATCTGAGTTCTCTGAATCATTGGAGCAGTTATGATTACCATCATCAATTTGATAACAAACGCCGCATATATTTTCATATACTATGTTATTATCATCAATAAGGGCTCTTTGTAAGAGACCGGATCGTTTACGATATCCAATTTGATATCCAAGATGCATTTTAGATGCATATATAATATTAGAAAGCTCATTAGTGTCAATAGTTTTCTTAAATTTAGGAGTAGGATCCATATTTTACTTGTAAGTATGTATAAACTACCATAAAATTCAAATTTAACGCATAGAGACATACGAAAAAAATGTTATTACGTATACATCTAGTTTGGTTTTCTTATACTGCCATATCAAACTGAATCTTTGGATGACTTTGATATCCAGTTAGTTTGAAATCATCTACTGAAATGTCTTCCCATGCCTTATAAGCAATATCAGCACTAAGATGAATTTTTGGACTGGGATATGGTTTGCGTTTTAATAGTTCTCGTACTCCGTCAACATGATTAGAGTATATATGTACATCACCAAATACAACGTTTAACATTGATGGTTTGAGTCCACAACGTTTAGCCATAATATATGTCAGCAAAGTATAGCAGAAGACGTTACTGGGTAAACCACATACTGTATCACTACTTAAAAATCAATTTGAATATTATATACCAATATAGTATATATCAATATGTCAAACGAATACGGTTATATTAGTTTGTTAAGAGACATCATCGATAATGGTGTCCATAAAGAAAACAGAACTGATGTAGACACTATTAGTATTTTCAGTCCTGATACTCTTCGCTTTGATCTAAGAAATCAGAGCATACCTTTGTTCACAACTAGAAATCTTGGATATAAATGGATTATCAAGGAACTTCTATGGTTTATTAGAGGCGAGACCGACAACAAAATACTTACTGATCAAGGTGTTAAGATTTGGATTCCTAATTCAACTAAGGAATTCATGGACAAGTATAAGCTGCCTCTTGAAGAAAACGATATTGGTGCGCTATATGGATTTAGTATCAGACATTGGGGTGCTGACTATGTTAACTGCAAAACAGATTATACCGGACAAGGTTTTGATCAGTTGCTTTATGTAGAGAAACTTATAAAGAATGACCCCAACAGTCGTAGAATTATTATTAACAATTGGAATCCAAGTTATTTTGGTAAACAAGTCTTAACTCCATGTCATATGTCAATCATATTTAATGTGACAAATGGTTACTTAAATGGGTTATTAACCGTCAGATCATCAGATACATGTCTAGGATTACCATCAAATGTGTTTAGTTATTCAGTATTGATCTATATACTTGCGCTTCGTTGTGATTTAAAGCCAGGTCGATTGAATGTAAGTCTCGGAGATGCGCATATTTATGTATCTCATCTAACAGGAATACGCGAAATATTAAATCGTGAACCATATGAAGCACCGAAGTTTTACATCAATTCTGAAGTCAAATATAAACGATGGGAAGATATTACGATAGATGACTTTAAAGTGATTGGATATCAAAGTCATCCAAAGATATCATTTGATATGGTTGCATAAATTTGAATTAAACAAATAAATATATTCGTATATAATCCACAGATGAGATCGCAAATAAAAATTATTGCAACGTATAAAATCATAAATATAATAACTGAAAAGTTCTATTACGGTAGTTCCAAAGATGTATTGAACAGATTTAGAACGCATTTAACAAAGCTACAATGTAATAAGCATCCAAACATTTTTCTACAACGTACATATAATAAACACACATTAAGTAATTTTCGATTTGTAATAGATAAATTTTTTGATACGGTAGAAGATGCTTTAGAATATGAAGACGGTATCCTCAAAAGTGATCTCTATGGTTCGGTGCTTTATAACCTTAATCAACATGCAAAAGGCGGAGATATTATTAGTTATCATCCCAGAAAACAGGAGATATGTGAACAAATCCGTGGTACTTTAATAAAAATGAATAGCAAATATTCTCCTGAAGAAAGAAAAGTAAGATGGGGTAGAAACGGTACCAAAAACGGAATGTGGGGAAAAACACATACTGATGAAGTAAAGGAAAAATTGAGACAGGTTAATATTGGAAGGGCATCTTGGAACAAAGGAAAATCCCCTTCTGAAGAGAGCAGAAAAAAAATGTCAATAGCACAAGCAAAGCGAACAGGGGAGAGAAATTCATTTTATGGTAAAACTCATACAGAAGAAGCAAAAGAGAAAATGAGACAATATAGACTAAAAAATTCCCCAAATAGTATAAAGGTTATCATTGATGGAGTTCTATACAACAGTTATGGTCATGCGAGTAGGGAGATTGGTGTTGCTCAAACAACTATTAGACACAGAGTGTTTTCTAAAAATTTCACTGAATACAAACTACAAGAATAAAAAAGGAAACTTTCATTACAAACTTCTTTTTTTTGGAGTCAGTACTTGTTTACCAAAATAACTTGGATTCCAGTGATTGATAATGATTCTGCGACTTGTTGGATCTGTTTTAATAAGGTTTTCAGCGTACAAGAGCTGGTCAAATCCTTGTCCCGTATAATCAGTCTTGCAGTCAACATATTCAGCTCCCCAGTGTCTTAGTGTAAAGCCATATAATGCTCCAATATCATTTTCTTCAAGGGGAATCTTATATTTGTTCATAAACTCCTGAGTAGTATTTGGAATCCAGATTTTAACTCCTTGATCAGTTAGTATAGTATTGTCCGTTTCACCTCTGATAAACCATAGAAGTTCTTTGATAATCCATTTGTATCCAAGATTACGGGTTGTCATCAACGGAATTGATTCAGAAATATCTAGCTTTAAGATCTGTGGACAAAATAGGCTAAGAGTACCTACTTTAGTGCGATCATCACGAACCTCCCCATTTTCGAGGATATTGCGGAGGAGATCGAGATATTGCTGTTCGTTATTTGACATCTTGATATATATCTTATGAACGAATATTCAAATGTATTTTTATGCTGCAGCACCTACTCGCTTTCTTTTGAAGTGTTTGATTAATTTTACAATTATACATACTACTACTATACAACCCGTTGCTATTGCAGAAGGTATTGTTAATGATGGATTATTGACTAATAGAAATATTATTGTCAATGCAATGGACAATATAGTTATAATGGAAATAGTAATGTCAACTTTCTGTAAAAAATCCATACCATATATATATAATGAACAATAAAAATCTATTGAAGAACTTTAATAATATACCACTTGTTCCGTCAGAATATGAATGTAGATTCTATTTATGGGAACCTAAAGATGAAACTGCACTTAGAGCAAAGCTTAAGAAATTAAATGGTAAGAAAGTACATAACAAGTATCTAATGACTCGATATATATTTGGATTAGCAAATGATGCAACTCCTGGATTTGTAAGAGTCCGCAAAGAACACAATAAAGTAACAATGACATCCAAAAGATATGACTGTAAAGGATGTGATTTATTTCCGGCAGAGGTCGATTTAACAGTTGATAACTTTGAATCTGCTTATAAACTTTTACAAACTCTTGGACTTAAACAAAAATGTTATCAAGAAACGCGTCGTGAAACATGGTCTATACCCATAAAAGGTGTTAAAGAAATTGTATTTGATTATATTCCTGGACTACCACCATATGTTGAACTTGATTGTACTACTAATAAGATACTGACAGCATTAGTTAAAAAACTAGGTTTTGACCCTAAAGATGCTAAATATGGATCATATAGTAATTCATTTGAGGAATTATATGGAATACCACGTAAAACAATGAATAACAATATTCCCGAATTAACATTTTCAAGTGCCAAACAAGTATTAGGACCACTGATTAAAAAAAATTACAGTCTATTTCAAAAATATACCTAGTTATATTTTGTATTATATATAGGAATAACAAACTATGGTTTTGTTAATTATTATTGGAATATTTGCTGTTATTTATGTTCTAGTAACAACTGGTCGTAAACCATATAAACAACGTACTCATAATGCTCATCATAATCAAATTGTGAACACAAAACAACCAACACCAAGCCCAACACCAAGTCCAGCAACTGATCAGCTCGTACCACCAGCTGCAACTTCTACTACAACATCTACCACTACAGTAACGCCATCACCAAGTCCAGCAACTGATCAGCTCGTACCACCAGCTGCAACTTCTACTACAGCAACATCTACCACTACAGTAACGCTATCACAAAGTCCAGCAACTGATCAGCTTGTACCACCTGCCGCAACTTCTACTACAACATCTACCACTACAGTAACGCCATCACAAAGTCCAGCAACTGATCAGCTTGTACCACCTGCCGCAACTTCTGTAACCACATCTACTGATACCACTTCTGTAACCACATCTACTGATACCACTTCTGTAACCACATCTACTGATACCACTTCTGTAACCACATCTACTGATACCACTTCTGCAACCATATCTACTGATACTACTTCTGCAACTGTTCCAATAGTGGATGAACCAATTATAAATAGTGTTCCACCAAAGTGTTATAAATTCAATGGATTTTCATGGGTTGATGGTGAGGATAATAAACTATCATATATGTATTCATATAAATTAGCTGATGGAACGGCAATGGTAGTTAATTCATGTATTGGATGGAAAGATAGTACAACTAAATATCCAGTAATTGATGGTACTGAAGCACCAGATATTGTCTATAGTAATCCAGTATACTATAAAACATATTGTCCATCTGGATATAGATTAAGAAACGGTCTATGTGTTCAAACTGCTCAATCTATTCTGGATGCATAATTGCACTGCTTCAAAATCAGGATTCATACTAATGTAATTATCAATAAGATCATATATTTTTTTATTATATTGTTGATTATATGTAAATGATTGTTGAGCAAGTTGTTTTCGTTCTTCTTCTGGACACCAAGTTACTCGAATACTACTAATGGTATCTTCTTGCGTGAAACATAATAATGCATTCCACAATTGTTTACCATATCCAGTTATACCTAAAAATTTAATCCATGATTCCTTGTGAAATTCACTAATAGAAACACATAAAGGACCGCCTAATTCGAAAATACCATTTGGAGTTAAACATTCTACTGATGGTGGTTTATGTGGATATTCATCTGGAACCGTAAATTTGAATAGAATTTCTGCATTTTTATATGGTTCGTGATTACCAACAATAAGAGCATACCATATTTTCATATCGGTTTCATCAATCACAAAGATGATATTATCTTCTGGTTGACGCAAGTATCTCTTATACTGGCTTAACAAAACTTTTTGTAAGCGATCCATTATTATACTAACAAAAAAAATTATTAATATGATGTAAGAAAATTAAAATTAGTCAGAACTAAGAACTGTATCCAATGTAAATGTTTCTTTTTTTGTAGGAGCCGATAACTTTTGCATTACCTCTTCATATTTTTCAATTTTCTTTAGAAGTTCAGAATAGATTGTATTCATTTGAAAGAAAATAAACTCCATTGTACTAGATAATTTAATGATATCAGACTCGCTTGAATCAAAATCATTACTTGAATTATCAATTTTCGTCTTAAGTTGTCTTAAACAGTCTTTAAGATTACCATCGTAACCAAATGGTAACTTTCCATTTAGAATGAAACTAAGATCTTCAGAGAAAGTATGGACTGAGCCTACTTGATTAACAATTGAATTTTTGACTCTATGATGTGCATTAGAAAAATCTGACATATGTTCTGATGCCGTCTTAAAAATAGTATTCAGTTCTTCTAATGACATTGTCTTGGACTTTAAAATATCCAATTCCACTCTTGCCTGTTCTACTCTATCTAGTAAGTCATGGTCATCCAAGTCAAAGTTTGGGACCGTTCCTTCTTCCTTTGCTTTTTCCTGAATTTGATTTGATTTCAACTGATTATAAAGTGACATTCTAGTCAAGTCAATACCAGAACAAGATGGTATCGAATCTGATTCAAAGAGATCCATTATTATTGTAAACAAAAAAAGTATTTAATACGAGGTGATGGTTATAATATATTTAATTTCCATTGAAAAGATTCTGATACAATTTTTGCATCCTTTAGTTGTAGTGCTTTAGTTAGGCAGTCAGGATTTACTATTAATGAGAGACCAATCATATAATTATCATTTAAGTATGTCAATGTCGATTCTGGATTAATCGACCAACTTAAATTAAGAAATGAACTTAATGTTGTTTCTTCACTTATATTAAGTAGACTAGTTCTATATTGATTGATGAGAAAATTAAAAGTATTTATCGATGAGTCTGAATAGTCATGTTTTGTAATTACATCATGTTTTTGAATAATTTCAGAAAAGTTATAATTTAGTTTATTAATTATTGATAACACTGACATTTCCTAAATATAGTAATATCATTAGTTAATGTTTAGTTTGCCATACAATAAATTCTTCAGGGATTTCCTCTACTACAGCTACTGGTTTATTACCGCAATTAAATCCAACTGTATAAATAATTACAAAAATAAGACAAGCGATGATAAAGTTAAGTTTTGTTGAAAGATCCATTTTATACTATATAACAAAAAAATAATTACAAGTAAATGAACAATTAGAAACCACCCGCTCTTTTAACTACTCCATTTTCGTATACAGCAGTTGGAGTAAATATTCCATTCTTAATAAGAATAGAATTTGAAATATAGAATAGTTCAGTATCAGTGAAGGCAGACATAATTGCTTGTGGAATAAACAAAGTTTCATGTGAACCCGTACTAAATTTCGTAGGAATAGTTGTACTATTAGTCGCAATATCTAATTTATCAGTTGTAGAGAATGCAGTAATGATTTGAGTCATTGTTCTAGGTGTATGCCCCTGTGGCGTATTTGCATTTTCAAATCCCATAACAAAGGTATCAATGAAGTTTGCAGAGTAAACACAATACATGTATAATTTAAAAACTGCATCATCTGTTAATTTATCTAGTGATGTCTTGCTAATACGAAGTCCATTAATTAAAGCAGTCTTAACAGCATCAATAACTTCTTTTGGCGGTGCAGAATTTAGAGAATTAAAGAAATTAGCAACTACTGGATATGAGCTATCAAGATAATCACTTACATATATTTTAGCCTGTCTAGGATCGGTTACCGCTGGACATGTAGGAGTAGAAGGACAAGTTGGAGCAGGAGGACAGGAACCACTTCCACCACCAAAGAATCCTTCTGAACCGTTGCAATTACAACCAACCCAAACCATATAGATTGCTAGAAAGATTGATAATCCAATAATAAGATTTATTTTCTCTTGATCATTCATTTTATTATGTATGGTATATTATAATGATATATATTTTTATGATATTGATGTTATATGATACGTAAAAGTTGCTCTTTATATACGTATATTAGCAAAATAAATTTGAATTTGTTATGTAATCAAATATAATGGATATGAGCTTTAACAGGTATGATAATTGCTATAATAAGTTTCTATTGAGTGTAGTAGATAGTTGGCCCAGTGACGACAAAAAGGCTAAAAAAGATCTCCGAAGAGTGTTTAGTGGTAAATGTTGTGTAATATGCGAATCAAAATTAAAGATGATTACGTTTTATATGCATAGACATGAAGTTACTCATTTCACGAAATCAAAAATTAGACCAACTGATGTATTACATTACAAAATTAATGTCTGCAAGAAATGTTTCAAAAGTAAAGATAAATCTACTATTGAAGCAATTACAAAGGTGTTTGATGATGCTAAATATATACATGGATTTATTTCAGTTGCATCATCAATCAATTGTAAGTGTATACTTGGATATGAAGTTGAATTTGTGAATGCTTGTCTAAAATCAAGAGAAACTGATAGAATATCAAAAGGAATTGGTAACTTATGTGTATGTCATGTCAAGTAAGTACAATCAATGATCTGTTATATATATGAATAATATTTTTTTCAAATGGCCTATATTATGGGAGTTATCAATATAAGTACTGACTAGAAATCAATTTGAATTATTGAAATCTCTATATATAATGACAGATTATGATAGTGACAGTGAAGATCTCAAATGTATCAGCTGCAATGCGGATACTGATATATATAATTCATTAGGATGTGACAATTGCAAATATTCCACATGTAGTAATTGTCTTGATAAGATGAGAACTTATTATATACGATGCAACAGTAAGGGCTGTTATTATTGTCGACGGGGACATTGCTATAATAATCGATCTGAGACCAGATGCGAAGTGTGCGCGGATACCGAATTCATTGAGAAAGTTGAGCAACAAGAACGTCAGGATGAGTTAGAATTTGAACATATGATATGGTTAAAAGAAACGGAAGATGAACGTAAACAAGAGCTGATAGATGCCTTAGATGAATATGGATTAGAGTTGAGATCCGATAGTAAGTTATGTGAAAAATATATTAAATTATTAGATTCAGATTTAGATTATGTTGTTAGACGAATGTGTGAAATGAAATATTTCATGGAGAGAGCTGGCTGGATATAAGGCCGATCGTATTAATTGGGATTATACAAATGTTATTATGGATCCCTATTTATTGGGAGTATGGCTTGGAGATGGACTTCATACTGGAAGTACTATAGCATCGAATGATATCGAAGTTATACATTATATACTAGATTGGTGTGAGAGAAATGATTGTGAACTAGTCCATCAAGATAGTTATGCTTTTAGAATCCGAAGGAAAAATCAAACCTTTGGAAGTAAAGCAATTGGTTATGGATCATCATGTGATTCGTGCAAAGCATGTGAAAAAGCCAGGTGCGAAATTTGTGATATCAAAATAGAACAGATTGATCATAGTCTAGTTACTAATAAGTCCAATCCCTTCAAAGATCAATTGAGACACTATGACCTAATTGGAAACAAACATATTCCACTGGATTATATTGTAAATAGTAGAGAAACAAGATTGCAGCTTCTGGCTGGACTAATTGATACTGATGGATACGTATCAAATGAAGGTAAACGAGTAGTTATCACTCAAAAAAGAGAACATCTCGTTCAACAAATAGAACTTTTGGTAAGGTCCCTAGGATATATTGTTAATATCACCAGACAAGAAAAGAAGAATATAGTATTTCGTAAAGGTGATGAACCAAAAGATTATGATGATATATATTGTATCAACATATCGGGAACTTCATTGAATGAGATTCCAACTCGAGTACTAAGAAAAAAGTGTTCATCTTCGAATCCAAATAAGGATTACCTGAGAACTGGTATTACGGTGACCCCAATTGGTAACGGAACCTATTATGGATGGAGAGTTGATGGAAATCATAGATTTCTATTGGCAGACACTACCGTGGTAAGTAATTGCGATCAGATGTATTGTTTACATTGTCATACAGCTTGGAGCTGGAATACAGAGCTTATTGAGACAGGTAAAATTCATAATCCACATTATTATGAATGGCTACGTGAACAAAACAATGGTGAGATTCCAAGAGAACAAGGTGATGAAGTATGTGGAGGATTTCCAACGATTGGTGAACTTTTGGAACCAAAAGGGATGATCTATGCCGCAGATCTTGATAGGGATGAAGCTCTCAGGGATATTAGAGCTAATGTTATTGCAATCTGGCGCTGTGTCGGTCATGCTAACACATCCAAACGACGATATTTTCATCAAGATAGTCCAAATGACAATCTTGATCTTCGTCTTGCTTTCATTCAAAATTCTATTAGCGTAGAAGATTTCAAAGCAGAACTTGAACGCAGAGATAAGGTAAAGACTAAGAGAATGGAAATATATCACATATTGGATACATTGTCTATCGTTGGTACTGAAGCAGTCAAGAAATATCAAAATAACAATGAAGAGGATTCGGTTGATATTTTCATGGATGAGATGCTCCAACTGAAAGAATTTATTAATTCATCATTTATAAGGCTCAAGAAACGATTTGGTACGTCAATGCCAAATATTAATGATCAATGGGAATTTAAGGTTCCAAGAGTAGTCTAGAGTGGAGTAGAAGAGTAGAGCTTAACGCAGGTTGTATTCAAATTATTTTTTATGAAAAAATAGGGTCAACCAACTAATTTCTCTCATATTTATACTATCATCTATAATCAAATTTATATTTGAATATCTAAAATCTAATAATATACCAAAATGAACTTTGAACAGATTATTCAAGAAGAATCAAATAAGGAGTACTATCAGAATCTCCAGATGTTCTTGGATTACGAATATAAAACGAAAACCATATATCCTCCACGTCACTTAATATATAATGCACTTGAACACACCCCATTTGATAATGTAAAAGTTTGTATGCTCTTTATGGATCCTTATCATGGTGGACAAGCAAATGGAATCGCAGTATCCATTGATGAGGGGGTTAAGGTACCATCTACGCTTCGGAACTTATTAAAAGAATTGAAATCAGATCTTAATATTGATCATTCAAGTAACCTGACCAATTGGTGTAGTGAAGGCATAATGCGCTTGCCCAATTCAGCACAAATTGCTTTTTTTACGTATAGTTATTTTGTAAAACTAATTAAACAAATAAAGTAAAATATGTGTACATATGATAAAAAAGTACTAAACATATGTGC
>JACCDM011697076.1_pt1 | contig 60402 bp, 72 predicted proteins | sample 7445851 | NCBI WGS metagenome assembly JACCDM01 (sample SAMN15323438, study PRJNA562643) | freshwater metagenome | isolation source: river surface water | place: USA:Blue River Watershed | collected 2017-08-16
AAAATTACTTAATGACAATTAATTCAGATACAGAATTTCTTTGTTGTTCTTCCTTAGTTAATTGACGTTTTTGAAGTGCCTTCTTAATCTGTGATGAATTAATCGGAGGTAGAATCGGTGGACATTGCCAAAAGAAACGACGAAAAATAGTATCAAATTGATAATCTTCCGGATAATATTGAATAATTGGTGATGTTGAACTAAATAATGTCTGATAACTCTCCGGTAATAAATGTTTACTTTCCGGAGGTAAAATCATCATTAATTGTTCATATGGTGTATAAGGTGGAGATTTATGTAATCGAACACTTTTCCATTTTTCATTACCACACTCCTTATTAAAAGCAAAATCATATAGATGATTAATTGTTGGAGCGTGATGATACGGATAATACCAATCCCAAGCTGTACATCCTTGATAATAATAAGTCAACGTCCATAATAATCCTTGAATATATTTATAACAGACATCCTCAATATTTTGTCTAGTTGGTTCAAAATGAAAACAGACACGATAATATCTTAGAGGCCAATTACTATCTTGATTACGGATATCAATACTTTTTTCTTCTTCACGATGATAGAGTGGATAATTTTCTAATTCCGTTTTTTCAATATCATATCCATTATTCTTAGTTGAATTATGAGGTCTTAGTCTTTCACGTTTTGTTTCTAAATTAACCATCAATGAATTCTCCATTTTAGATAATTGTTCAAAAATCTTAATAAAGAACTGATAATTAATTGTACAATTATCAATATTTACTAGAAATTCAAATTTTTGTTCAGCCGTGTAATTTGAACGGTCAGGACGCCAACCACCTTCCATTTCAGCGCCATTCACATCACCACTATAAATTGAACTATCACGAACCCATTCATATTTCTTAACAACTTTGAATAATTCAGTAAAAACCGCACAGTAGACATTGGATAATAAATCTAATCCACTATCTTTAATATTGAGAGGCGGTAGATTAGGTAAAAAATCGTTACCAATCATAAAACATAGAAAGACATAATCATCTACTAATTGTAATTTATCTGTCATTTCTAGCTTTAATTTATTACTAATTTTATCAGTTAGTTCTTGAATTAAAGCCATTTTGAATGAGTCAATGTCTAGATAACAAAATGTTGTACCAGCATCAAAATAATCTTTGCCGAATTCAGTTGATTCACGAAGTAAATAAATGTGATTAATATGAGATACCAAAGATAACATAATTAAATCGGCATCTAATCCATAAATCACGATATTGTCATTATTAAAGTCATCCGAATGTGATTTGATATATTGAAGAATTTTATGTTCACCTTCACCTGGTTGATTAGAATCTGAGATGATAATAGTGAGTTGCGGATCATTGAAAAACTTCTTCAGTGCCTCGGTTAATTTAGCCATAAAAACTGTTCCTGGCGAAATAGAATTAGAATCCCAGAATTCATCTTCGTGATCTTTTAATTCTTGTGTGACATTTGGATCGTGATAATCATTACGATGTTTCATTTCGGTATCTAAATGACGTTCTTTGATTGATTTAAAACGACGGTTACGTTGTTGTACCATTTTCGCACGTGGTGCGACACCATCAATTGCAATATATATTAAACGTCGTGGATTAGCATATTTAATAATTTTTGATAAATGTGCTAAACATTCTTCAATCATATGTTTTTCACACATTTCACGACGGTTATGACTATAATGTTCTCTGGCAAATTTGCGACAACACGGATGAATTGCACAATTAAAATCAAGAAATAAAGCATCAATTAATTCAAGTTTACGTTTAATAATCGTATCTGGATAACGATTTGCATATTTATAGAAATATCCTGGAATGCCCATTTTATACTATATAATAAAAAATGATCTATGCTTAAATCAATTTTTTAGTCGACGGTATTATGTTGATCTATTTTATTAGTTTTGCATTTATTTTTCCAATAAAAGAAAGGTACTAATGGTAATTGAATAGTCCATAATAATCCATCTATTATAAAAGTTAATGGTATACATAAACAGCCACATACTTCAATATCACTTTGACAATTACAAAATGTATTACGTCCTTCTAGAGAACAATCTGTAATACGTGTTGTTAATGGTAAATTACATTTTCCATTAAGTGGAAAAAAACTAATATCCATTTATATGATTTGATGAGTGATGAATGATGAATGATTTTTCAATTTTATTTTAGATATCTCAATAAAAAAAATAAAAAAAATTGGTTTTATTGTAACACGAACACGAACACGAACACGAACACGAACACTTACTTGCGACCGAGGACACGGCGCTCGTAGACGGTGCGAACAAAGTCGGCGTGCGAAGCGAAGAGCTTAATGTCCGGCGTAATCGCCGTCCACTTGACTCCGACCGCGTCGTCACCGGCCTTGAGCTTGAACTTGTCGAAGACGCTACCGTCCTCGTCGTGGAAGTTCATCGCGACAGTCTCCATCCAGCAGTTGTCGGTGTTGCGAGGGTCGTCGACGTAGCCGCGGTAGACCTCGGTGCCGTTGGCAAACAGGCGGTTGAGCTGTGCATCGGTGGCCTTGCGTTCCTCCGGAGTCTGCTCGAGCGAGTTGAGAGCCTCCTCACCGAACTCCTTGCGGAGAGTCAGTGAGACGGTGTCTCCAGCCTCGACCATCCCACCGGGAATCGCCCACTCACCGGTGTCGCCGCGCTTGATCGCGACAAACTCCAGCACGTCGTGGCCCTGGGGGTCCTTGACACGGCGGCCAGCTTCGTCCTTCTTCCAGCGAGTGACCAGGGGGTCAGCCGCGTGGTTGGGGCCAAAGCGTCCCAGCAGTCCCTGGCCGACCATACCGGTGCGTCCGTTGGGGTTGCGGGGAAAGCCATCGACGACGTCGTACTTGCCCATGTAGCTGACACGGTTGATCTTGCCATCCATCGCGTTGAACTTGACGTTGGAAAGATCGGCGCGGTTGTCAGCCCAGACAGGTTGCTTGGCCACCGGGGGGGCGGTGAAGAGCACGGGGTCGTAGCCGGCGAACGGCGTCTTCCAGGAGACGTTGGCGTCCGGGACGGGTGTGCGATCAGGACCGTTGAGGTACGTGGAGTTGCGGCACTTGTTATGGACCTTGTCAGCCATTGTGATTGTTGTTGTGATTTTATGATTCAATTAAATAAATATGTAATATCAATTTTTTATATAATAATAATCTAAAAATACTAAAAATAAAATTGATTCTCTAAAAGGACTTAAAGGAAGATTACATTATATTAATTAATAAGATCATAAAATGTCTAACACACGTGAATTTCGTAAAAACCCAACTCAAGCCCTTAAAATGTACAGTCAATTTTTCCTTCCGATGAAGAATTTCTTAGAAGGTCAAATTAAGACACTTAACCTTGATGTTGATATTGATCACCTTTATCCTATTAATGAAGCTTGGGCATATTTTTGCACTGAACCTATTTCAAACCTTAACCGTCGTAAAAATCGTATGAAACGTAAAGATGCTCCAGATGGTCATCTTAAACGTCCTATGTCGGCATATATGTGGTATATTAATGAAAACCGAGCTAAATATCTTAAAAAAAATCCAACGGCTAAATTAACTGAAATTTCTATTGAACTATCTAAACAATGGCGTGCTCTTACACCTACTGAAAAAGAAGTTTATGAAAAGAAATATGCCGATGATAAAGAACGTTTTTCACGTGAACGTGAAGCGATTCATGATAAAATTAAAGAAGATAGTAAAGATATCCCTGAGAAACCTAAGTCACCGCTTAGTGCATATGCTTATTTTATGAAAGACGAAAGTATTCGTGATAAACTTAAAGCTGAACATCAAAAGATGTTAGCTGAAGGTAATAATAAATCTTGGCTTCAATTTGTTCCGATCAAATGGAAGAGTCTTACAGAAAAAGAAAAAGAAAAATATGATACATTAGCGGCTGATGATGCCAAACGTTTCACAGCTGAAATGGAAACTTATAACTCAAAGGTCAAGAAGGAATAATTTGATTTAATTTTCACTTTTTTTAATTTATAATTTTTTAACCATTTTTAATAAAAAATTTGTTAAAAGACAAAGCTGGATCACCTGAAAATTCCAAAACAGATATATGTGGTAATCTACATAAAACAGTATATACAGATGGTAGTGTAGACATCATTAAACCCACCCGTGTGACTTAAGCATACGATTATATGAATCAACCGCTTCATTCATATTATAGCTTTCACGATAATTAGCTGGATCTATTTGACCTTCTCCATCCATAATTGCTGACTTAATATACGTGATCACAGTTGAAATACTTGTCGTCATATCCCAACCTTGATTAGTTAGTAATTCCATACAAATACTACCTCCAAGTGTTATATGACCAGTACGATAGATAAATCTAGGTGAAACAATTCTTACAAAAGGCGGTTGGACAGGATAATTTTCATTAAAACGAAATTCTAATTCAACTTCTTTAATATTATATTTTTTCATATCTTTTTGAATATTTAAATTTCCTTCAAATCCAGATGCAGGTATTAAAATCTTCCAGACATCTAGATTATCTTCATTAATTAATTCAATACGAAAACCAACTTCTTGATTAAATAATGTCTTATATTCCCTCATTAATCTCTTATTACGTAATGTTGAAACTTGAGATTGTTTAGTAGACTGATCCTGATAAATTGATGATTTGAATTTATTATTAAGAAGAGTCATTAAACAACTTTTAAAATTATCAGAATATCCATTATTAACTGAAGGGAAAATTAATAAATACTTTAATAAAACATCTTTTTCATCTGGAACTACATAAATATTAGTGGTTTTATACCATTTTTCACGTGTATCAATTACTTGATATACACCTATTACAATATTCTGTCCGATTGAATAATTTAAAGAGAAATTTACTTCGTCAGACAAATAAATACCTGAACCATAAACAGCACCATTAACTTGCATTTTACTATCTGAACAGACCTTTAATCCATTTCTCATAATTGAATACCAATTTTCTTGACGACTACCGTGATATAAATAACAAGTTTGAGGGGCTTTTTTAAAACGATTCTCAACAAGTTGAGAATGTTGAACACTAAATTGTTGTAATTTTAATACATTATCAGCCAAAGTTTCGACATATTTTTCATCAAGTGTAGTATTAAATAATGTATTGATATCAGATCCAGAAATTAAGTTACCGTTAAATAAGATTGTATTATTAGTTTTAATTGTAAATTTAATAAATCCATATCCAACATTACCGATACAATTATATAAATCTTGATCAGTCTCATATTTAACTAAAATTTCTAATATTTTATTAATTGGATAAATTGTAATAAAATTATCTATTTCCATCCAAGAATTATTAAATGGATTTGGATTATATACTAAATCACGACGTGATGATGTCACTGCCCAATATGCTGTTTTAATTAGAAATTCTAGAATACTAATATTAGGAGTATTTTTATATTTCTGAAATTCTTTGGTAACTGTATCATCTAGAAGAAGAGAATTACAAACATTTATACATTCTAGTTTATCACAAGGCATAAATTTATCACTACCTCCTAAATCTAGTATAGAACCACAATTAAAACAATAGTTATAAATTTTAATAATTTCAAGTAATTCAACTAAATTTTTAATATTTTTTTCCAATCCAGTTTCAATATTTAAAATATCAAAACTAGGTAATATTTTAGATAAAACTTGTTGAGTTATATTAGTTATAGGAACTTCCCATTTATTACTATTATTACTAGTTTTAATATCAAATGTAATATTAATATTAGATTGGATTGTTAATAACAATTCATCCTGTCTTGTTTTTGTATATTTAACACTCGGATATTTTTTTTTTTCTAATATTTCAATGATCTTAGAAATAGACATTTTTGTTTATTTAATATTTAATATTTTAAACTTCAATTTTTAATTTAAAGATTAAATTAAATAGAAAAATTTTCTAATATATAAATAATAATAATAAAATAATAATAAATGAACCAAGGAGTGCATTATTGTTCCCCATATAAAAAAATATCATCCAGATCACCACAAGATTATCCAGTTGACGTTCCAGCAACAGTTGAACCATTATTAAGAGCTAGTAATCCAAACGAAGCTTTACCCAAACCTTGGCCTAATGGTGGTTTATTCTCAGGTCCAGAACCAGCACCAGGAAGTGGATATGAAGCTATATATGTACCAGCTAATTCAGCCTATTATATTAATCAAAATTTAAGATCAGCTAATCCACCACCAGGAGCGATTTACCAATATATTAGTTTTACCAGAGAAGGTAATAATTTAGGTAGTCAACCAGGTGTTTATTGGCTTAACGATGGTAATAATAAATATCCAGCTGATAATAGATATATGATTAGATTTATTAAAAATCAAGGAGATTCTCGTGGTGAAAGATAAATATAAGACTCGATAATTTTATGAAGTTGTGATTTTTTAATTGGTTTTAATAAACGATCACTAAATAGATTGTTTGGTATTATATTTATTGCATCGTCAATAGATGACATTGCTATAATTGGTGGTGGTTTTTGTATTTTCTTCTTTAATTCAATACAGGTATTTATACCATCCATTTTAGGCATACAAATATCCAAGAATATTATATCAAATTTATATGAATTTATAACTAGAAAAGCCTCTTCAGCTGATGAAACAATAATAATTGATTTAACACCTAAACTAGATAATAATTGATATACCATAATACGATTATTTGAATTATCATCAATAACTAGACAAGAAATATCTTTAAAATTTAATTCAGTTGGACTTAATGGTGGAATTCCATTATTAAATGACATAGATAATCTTGGAGGTGTTGATGGTGGTTGTTGTATTTGAATTGGTGATGATGAAGGTGTCGAATCAACAGCTTCAATCGTTAAAGTGAAAGTAGATCCTTGTCCCAAGGTTGAAATAACATTTATATCTCCTCCTAATAATCTAGCTAATTGTCTTGATATTGTTAATCCTAACCCAGTACCATCATATTTTCTATTTAATTGATTATTAACTTGTATATATGGGTGAAATATTTTTTCTAAATATTGTGATGGTATACCTATTCCAGTGTCTTTAACACTAAACTCAATAAATATTTTAACACCAACTCTTTTAACTAAACGAATTGATGTTTTTACTGATCCAGAATCAGTGAATTTTACACCATTTGATATTAAATTTAATAGAATTTGTTTTAATCTCTTTAAATCACAGAAAATATTCTCAGGAATATCTTGATCTATTGTATAAGTTATATCAATCGTATTTTTTGTTTTTTTAGCAATAATAATATCATGAATCTCTTCAATCATTTTATTTAAATTAAAATTTGATGGTACTAAAGATATATTTCCTGAACTTATTTTAGCATAATCTAGTATATCATTTAATATATCCATTAACTGATTACCACAAGTAGAAATAATATTAATATATTCTTTTAAATTAACATCTACTTTATCTTTTAAAATTTGGGTCATTCCAATAATACCATTTAATGGTGTTCTAATTTCATGACTAACATTAAATAGAAAACATTCCTTTTCCATCAAATTATTATGATCTTTATCCTCAATATTTTTAGTGATTGATTGTTTAATAATATATGTTTTACAGTCATTTTGATTAACTATTTTATATTTATATATACTTAAATCAAAATCTGATAATAAAGAACCTAGAATCATTGATTTAGGTAAATTTAGTAAATCTTCAGTTGATTTATTTATATTTATTATTAAATTATTATTATTTATTATAATAATAGAATCATCAATTTCATCTAATACGGATTCATTCATATTTTTTATTTACTATTTACTTTATATTATACATAAATTATAATAATGATAAAATATCTAAATAATAATTAAAAGATTTACAATGACTCTATTAAAAAGTAGTCATAAAAAAAATATCATTCATAAAAAAAAAACAATTCGAAAAAAAAATATTAGACATAAAAAAAAAATAGGAGGTAATGGTTTTGTTATTAATAATTCAAAATTATTTACACCTTATATGAAATTTAGACCATTATTTGTAGAAAATAAAGAAAAAATTTTTATGCCACCTGAACAAATAGGTATTCATCATTTTAAAGAACACGCATTTGATAAGATTAGAAAAAAAATAGAAGCATCATATGTAGGAAAAAGTCAACAAGATATTGAAAAAAAAGTATTTTTATTATTTGTTAAATATTTAGAAGATACTATACGTTATGTATCATTTGATGAATATTTAAAAGCATTAGAAAAAGTTTCACAAGAAATAAAAGAAAAAATTCTAGATAGTTCAGAGTATCAAACTATTATTTTATGTGCACAAGATAAAATTAGTAAATCAAATTTTTGGGTACTATTATTATGTTTAACTTTTTTAGATGAAGATATTAGAAGAGTTATACCAAGTAAAACAGTATATGTATCAAATGATATATCAGAAGCATACGCATTTTTTAAAGATAATCCTAAAAAAACTGAAATTAATGGAAAAGTTGCCTTTATATATTTTGATGATATGTCTTATAGTGGTGAACAAATAAGTATGGCATTGCCTATCAATAAAGATGATAATCAAAACGATATTGATAATTTTGTAATATTTTTATGTGTTAGTTTTATATCATCTACAGCAATTAATGGTATTAATGTTCATCATACAGTATCTTTATTTGATTCAACTATAAAAGTGAAATCAAATAAAGAACAGATCGTAAAATGGTGTTCATCTAATGAATCTTATATAGTTGAATTGTTTTCAACATTATTTCATGGTATTGAAAATGGACAAAAAAAAAATATATTATCTCTACTTATATCTTGCATTTATGCAAGATTATGTGGAATTAAAGACACACATAATTATAAAAGCAATGTAACAAATGCAGATAATTATAATGGTTACATAAAAAAGTTTATACGAAATTATGATTTAGATGAAGAAAAAAAACAGATTTTGCTTGCTATATTAGCTATTAATAATAAAAAATCCAAAGCGTTTTATTGTTATGATAGTCTTATACCAATTTATTTTGATCATAAAGTCGCAGATGGTATATCAACATTTCAAAAATTTTTAAGATTAGGAGAACATCCTACTGCGAATGATAATGATTTTGAATCTATGTTAGAAAATTGTGATGTTACAGAAGAATTAAAAACAAAATACAAAATTGATAAACGTATGTATGTTTCTCCAGAGGATGAATGTCCTAAAACATTTTATAAAAAACTAGAATATACATTAGAAGGAAAAGTTCTTAATACAGAAGAACATATTAATGCATTTTTTTATAATTGATATAATGATAAAAAGAATTTAAGTATTTGATGTCTTATTTTATATATATTCACTATGGATTTTATTACAGAAATTATCCATAAAGGCTGTGCCTTAAAATGTTATTTTGAAGATAATGAGAATGAAGGTTTAAATGTTGTTAAAATTACAACAAACAATAAATTATATCCTACTTTTAGTGAAAAAAATGATATTGAGGTATTCTCACTTTTGATTAGTCTTCTTGTTTCTAAATTAAATAATGATATTAACGATCCTTATGACTACGATGAAAATACCAATAAAGGAATATGTATTATAAATAAAAAAATATTTAGTATTTCGCTGCCTAAATCAATACATACATTATTTTTAGATAATGTGAATGAGATTGAATCTGTAATTAAAGAAGAATTGAATAAATATTCTATAGATTCAGATATAATTAATGGTATTCTAGGTATGAAATATGAAAAACACGATATTACAGCTCTTCGTAAAAGTGAAAAGGTGTATATTGGTGTAGGTATTATTTTTACACCTAAAACATTATAATTTTTTGATATTACTTTTAGAAAAAGTAAGTTTTGCTAACACTTTTGTTAAAAGTGTTTTTATTTTTTTGAATTTTAATTTTTACCATAATATTTATATGATATATATAATAAATAAAATGGAAAATTTTAAATTAGTCTCAATACTTTTTATTATAATAATAGGATGTTACTTCTATATGTATATCAAAAATGAAACTTTTGGAAATTACTTAGAAGTAGGACCATTTAACCCTCTTAATAATAATACACAATTAGTAGATCCGTTAGTATGTTTTCCTGGAACATATTGGCGTAATAACTCATATCAAGATATTTGTAAACCAATGACAATGGCTAGACCTATGAGAATGGATGTAGAAGGAAACGCTAAACGTTTACCAGAACCAAGATATGAAATAGTATGTGATCCAGATGAAAAAGGTAATCGTAATTGCCAAATGGTTAAAATATTTGACAAATATGTATAATCAAAAAATTGAATCAGTCTAGATCATTACTAGAATGATAAAAACAAAATGCATTACAAAAATATTCATACTAATCAAATTATCAATTGGGATGATATGGAATTTGGAACTGTTGAAAAATCATTCTGTGGTATTTGTGGTATAGAAGAAGATGGATTTTTTGATAAAAACGATGAATTAGTTGAAGATATTATTTGCGATATTTGTTCTAAATCTTGGATTTTTGTTGATGAAGAATCAGAATTAGAATCAGTTTCAGATTCAGAAAGTGAAGAAAAAAATAATAATAATAAAGAAGATAATTCTGAAAATTATAAAAATGAAACAGAAAAGAATGAAACACAAGAAGATCAGAAAATTTAAGATTTAAAAAGTATAATTTCTTTAGTTTGTGTATCAATTATTTGATTCAATAAAGGTCTGATTTTTATGTTTGAATCTTTTTTTAATAATTTTTTACTCATATGGATAGCCATTGAATGATGTGGTATCATACCTATTTTATATTGTGATTCTGATATCAGAAATTGTGTTCTGATTGTCCAAATATTTATTATTATTAATAATAATCCAATTATAAATGCATTTAAATTATGATGAATGATTGCCATAAATAAAAGCATCCATCCAGTCATCAGTAAAGTCATATAAAGATCATTAAGACTGAGTCTTACATCATCTAATTTATCAACCCATAGATACATTGATGATAATAATCCAGATGGTATCATTATCAAAAACATCATTAAAAAGTGATTCATTTTTATTATAAATATGTAAGATAAATTTTTCAATAATAATCATTATATTTTGTTATTTTCAACTTATATTTAATATAAAAAATTGATTATCATCAATTATTATATGATATAATAATAGTGAATTATGGAAACAGAAGAAATAATGGACACACCATATGATATGTTTCTCAAATTGAAAGAATTAGAAGAACGTGAAGCACACACGACTGAATGTTTAGAAGGATATCTGTATGATGAGTTTGGTAATTATAGTGAATACGGACATAGATATGAAGATGTTGAATATATAGAAGAATTATCGTGGTCGCTAGATTCTACACAAAAAGAAATCAATAAAATAATACAAAAAATGGAAAAATATCTACACTTAAAAAAAGATATTGAAGCTGGTTATGTTAAAATGGCAATGCATCCGAAGAGAATTTATGATTATCTTGTTACACACAATATTGATTTTATAGATTTGGATATTGATTCTCTATTAGAAAATGGTATCTAAATTTTTTTCTATAAAAAGAATCTAAGAATAAATAATTATATAGTTAATTAAAATAAATGGCTGACGCTCAAACAATTGCTAGAAATATTTTTACCAAGGAGGTTAAAGCACCTGGAACAGTGGCTTTTACAGTTGATGAAGATATGGATTTAAAAGAAATATTCGAAATGCTTTTAATGATTTTTACTGAAGGAATGAAAATTCTATATGGTGAAGATGGTAAAGTAGATCTAAATTTAAGAACTGAAAAAGATTTTATGAAGGTTCAAGAATACTTTAAGAGTTTTGGATTTATTTGTAATTATAAAGTCTATTTACCAAGTCAATGCGCTGATATAAATTTTGAATCTAGAAAATATAATAATGTTACAATTACTCCTAAAACTAAACTAAAAGATCTTAGATTACCTTTAAAATGTGGTCCAAGAGTATTTGAAATCAGTTTTGATTTTTTTATACCTTAGATTTATTTTTCTTTTATTTTTTATATTAACATATTATAAACAAAAATGATATATTGGATTTTTGATATGGACCAAACATTATATAATTGTAATAATAGACCATTTAATTATAATTTATTAAAAAAAGATAATGAATTAATCAATTTGATAAATAAATTAAATGGTCGTAAGATCTTATTTACAAATGCTTCACATATACATACAAATATTGTTTTGAAAATATTAGGTCTAACATCTAGTTTTGATTTAATAGTAGATCGTGATACACTCGGATCATTAAAACCAGATCTATTAGCTTTTGCTAAATTAATTCAATGGTGTTCAATTACAGAAAATGATACTTGTTATTTTTTTGAAGATACTATATCTAATTTAATAATGGGTAGTTTATTAGGATGGCAAAGTGTTTTAATCTCCCCTAATGAAGAGAATTCTTTAAATAAACCATTAGATATAACTTTATATGATAAAACAAATAATATGCCTGTTAGAAAAAGAATTTTATTAAATTATACTTTTAAAAATATTAAAACAGCGTTAACTCATTTTCATTCAAGAATGGTATAATAAAATTGAATATGTGTAATTTTGAAATATTAAAAAAATAATAAATCTGATTAAAATGTCTTGGGAACCTATTAATTATGATCAGTTATTGTTTAATGTTAATTTAAAAATATGTCAAATTAAAGAAGCTGATCCACAAAATATTCCAGTTATTTTCATACTAATTGGTAGTTATCCAGGTATTAGTCAAATTCATCAGACACCACCGGTTATCAAGAAATATTTGGAAAATGAACATATTTATCCAATTGTGATACTAATTGATTCATATTATTCAAAAATTCATACAGAAGAAAAAAACCAGATTCTTAATTTCATTACTCCTGATAATACAAAACCTAATCCATATCAATGGTATTATCCAGATACATTAATGCCATTAAAAATTAAATGTGTAAATCGTGTGGCTTATCAATATTATCCAAATATTATCAATGAGTTTGAACTTAATCAACTTGTTAATACAGATGTTATTAAAAATAATTTGACCAATTTATGGTGTTTTGAAGGTGGTTTATTCGTTAAAAATACAAATATGTTATGTTCACCGACTAGTTATTGTATGGCAGAAGTTGATTCTCAAATTGAATATTTTCCAGTTATAACTTTTAATAGTGAAACTAATTCATACAGTTTTACTCCAATCTTTAATTCAATTGATGAAGTGATTAATGAAATTAATAAAGATAATGATACTGATAAAAAAATGTTAAGTGGTTTTCTGTATAATATGCTTGATAAATGGTGTGATGAATTTAGTACATTTCGTAAGTGGGAAATCTTTATTCGTTTAAATGATCCTTCACATACTTGTGAATTAGGACGTGAATCAACTAAATATGATTGGTCTCATTTATATTATCGAGCAAATATTAAATTGTCTAAAATTAATTCATCTGATACTATTCACAATAAATTTTTAAAATCGGGACATAATACATTTAAAAAATTTTTGGATGATGAAATTTATAAAATGGGAATTACATTAATTAAACTAGCTGCTCGTCAAAAGCCATCCGCATATGATATTCAATCTATATATGATTCATTTAATCAAGAAATGGCCATTGAAAATAATAAAGTATTACCGTCTTTATTTAGTGATATTTTACATCGACGATCAAATCTTTTTAAGATTGATTAAAGACTTTTATATTTAAGGATTTTAGGTGACTATAAATATCAAAATTGATTTTTTATTTTAATTAAAATATAAATACAAAAGATATAAAATGGAAGATTTGCTCGCCGTGTTTTTTCCTCTCATTGATCCCACAAAAGCAAAAACTGTAAAGTTTGTTTTGGGATACGATGAAGATGAAGAGGACGATGAAGAAGTTGTTACATTACCCCCTACTAACGAGTGGGATAATTAGAAGGCGTCAAAACATTTTTGCATATAATTTTTTCGTATATCTCTTAATTCTTGTGCGGCTTGTATATGATTAGTGTCTTTATTTTCAATAAATTTTTTTTCAATAGCTCTGATTTTTTTAGGTAAATCATTTAATTCGGGGTATTTTTGTTCTTTATCTAATGTAATTGCTTCTTCAGCTAACCCTTCAATTGTTAAGAAATGTTTACAAATACAATCATAACATCTTTTTTCTTCTTGAAATAAATGATCTTCTAATAAAGTACTTTGTTTACATATTTCACGCATATTAAATTTAGGATCTAAAACTGGTAGAAGTTTATCACATCCTCCTGATGTACAAGTACCATTTTTAGAAACACATTTATCATTGCATTTTCCTTTTTCTATTTTATATTTTTTTTCTTCTTTTTGTTTAATTGTTTTTTTTTCATTTAAAACACTTACACATTTAAGCATAATACCAAAAATAATGAGTAATATCACTAACTTTAACCATTTTTCCAATGTCATCATTTTTCTTTTATATTATATAACATAAATAAAATCATTTTACAAGAGTTTTTATTCTATTTCTTGGAATGGTATTCATAAGCAAATAAAAATATTTAGAATCTATTGAGTATAATACTCAATCAAAAGTTTCTAAACTTTCATTTTCAGACTTTAAGATACCATTCCAATTATTAGGTCTTTTAATTTTATATAATTCCATAAATTCGTCCATATTTTTGGAACCAATTGATTTATTACAATGACCACATATTGGTCTTAGATTTTCAACATTTACTTCTCCACCATTTTTTTCACTTAAAATGTGACCACATTCAAAATTTATATTGGAAATATCTTCGGCATCACAACAAAGACACTTACCAACAATTTTATCTTTACCAATGTAAATATTCCATACTATTTTACGAACTGCAGATGGTATCTTTGCTTTATATCTTTTTGTTTTATTAACAACTTCTATAGGTCCCTGTTCTTTTTCATTTTCTTTTTCTCTTAACATTTTTATTTCAGCCATAATTTTTGTATGTTCTGAAATAATTTTTGTATGTTCTTCTTTAAGATTTTTAAATTCTAATTGATATGTTGATTCTATTTTGATTCCTTTACAGGTTTTACGATGACGATAAAAACTACTACTGTGTTTATACTGATGATTACATTTATTACATATCATTTCAGTATTTATTTTGTTTAAAGATTTTTTAACATTATCGTTGTGTTTAATTGATTGACAATGACGTTGATAACTATATTTAGTATTAAAAGAAACTTTACAAGGTTTGCAAACAAACATTTTGGTGATTTGGGTTATATATAAATAACTATTTTATTTTATATTAATTATCTAAAATAAAAAAAATAATTAAACTTACAATATTTAAAAAAAACAACTTTTGGACATTAAAATTGCCAAAGAAAAAATCCATCACATACATTTTTTTTTACTCGTCACTCTATTTACTTGAATGCTGATAAATATTATATTTATGTTATAACAGTATGCTATATTTTTTTATCGTATGTAACTAAGTATAGTTTAATATAAAATTATGCATATTATATAGGTAACTGCAAAATATATCTGATATGCTAATTTAACTTGTTTATATGCCATATAACATTATATTTTTAATATTATATATAGCTACTCCAAATGTTAAACATCCTGTTTTAAAACGGAAAATATAGTAATACATTTCAAAAAGAGAAACATATAATATGGTGATAATTATAATGATTTATATCTTATTGTATATTATATACTAACAATGATGATATATAATTGCTAACCTATATAATATGCATAATTTTATACTATTGTATGTTATGTTTATTTTATCTAAAGATTTTGGGACATATATGGGTGTTTTTAATAGCAAGTCATTATTTTTGTATGGAGCATTTGTATTATAAAAATAATTGATGTGATGGATTTTTTTTACTTTCATTTCAATATTTTTTATCATTCATTTTTTTATTTCATTTTGCCTTTTAAATTTTTATTTCATTCATAACTTTTTATTTTTATTTTCATTTTTCATTTCATTTTCATTTTTCATTTCAACTTTTAACTTTCATTTTTCATTTCTATTTTAATTTTAAATTTTTATTTTTCATTTCTATTTTCATTTCAACTTTTAATTTTAAACTTTAACTTTTTATTTCAACTTTCATTTTTCATTTCAACTTTTAACTTTCATTTTCATTTTTCATTTCAACTTTTAACTTTCATTTTTCATTTCTATTTTAATTTTCATTTCAACTTTTAATTTTCAACTTTAACTTTTTATTTCAACTTTCATTTTTCATTTCTATTTTAATTTTCAACTTTAACTTTTTATAAAATCTTAATAAAACTTAAATATTTTATTTTATATAAAATAATAAAATGGATAATAATAAAAAAATATTAGAAAATAATAAACAAATATTAAAAAATGAAAAAAAAATGTTAAAAATAAAAAAAAAAATAGAAAATATAAAATTAAAAATATTATTACTAAAGGATAAACAAAATATTTCTACAAAATAATGGTTATTTTATTTTTTCATTTTGGATAACTATTATTTGGATCTTCGACATCTTCGAAATCTTCGACATCTTCATCATCTTCAATATCTTCAACATCTTCAACATCTTCAATATCTTCAATATCTTCAATATCTTCAATATCTTCAACATCTTCAACATCTTCAACATCTTCAACATCTTCAACATCTTCAACATCTTCAACATCTTCAACATCTTCAACATCATGATCTTCACTTTCACTTTTTTCAACATTTACAATACTTTTTATTTCAGAATCATTTTCTTCACAATCTAATAACTTATACATTTCTGTATCATTAATTTCAGATAATAAATAGAAACAAGATTCTTTTAATATTCCGTTATATATTTTAGTTTTTTCATAAGCTGAAGGTGTCATATGTTCATTATGATGTTTAAAAATTTGATCATTTGTTATACTAAATAACCTTTCTATATTTTCCAAAGCAGTTGTCTTATCCCATCCTTTAGTAGATTTTTCAAAATGACATCTTAAAGATTCATCACCTAAAAGAAATGGTAATACTACCTGGTTTTTAGAAATATCCACATTATTGATATCCTTGTATTGTTTAATTGCACTACATTTATAATAATAAACTAATGAATTAATACAGCTCTTAATATTATTATTTTTAAAATTATATAATAAGGTTTCAGTTTGACGTTCATCTAAACCATATTGATTTTTAAAGTTTTCAGTAAATGTGTTCATATCAATAACTCTACCAAAATTAACATTTAAAAATTCTAATTTAGAAATATTATTCGTAATATTGATATTAATATTATTAGTTTTAGATTTTGATTTTGATTTACTTTTTTTCAATACTTTTATTTGTAAATCTTTTATTTCATTTGCATGTTTTAATTTTTCAATTTCTAATTTATATTCAAATTCTTTTTTAATACTCTCTAAATCTTCTTTTATTTCAGTGCAATGTTTACGATGACGATAGAAACTACTACTATGTTTATATTTACGTTTACAATTATTACACATCATTTCATCGTTTATTTTGTTTAATGATTTTTTAATATTATCTTTATGTTTAATGGTTAGACAATGTCTTTCATAATTAAATTTAACACTTGATTCAAATTTACACGGTTTACAAGAAAACATTTTACTTATATATACATATAATTATCTTTTTATATTGAGTTTAATTAATTATATTTTAAAATATAAATATATGTATAAAATTATTTTTAAGTAGCATTGTAGCTATTTTATTTTTTTATATAATAGATTAATATATTATATATGATTTTATACATATATTTATATTTATCTTTTTATGTTAAAAAGATAATAAAATTGATTTTAATTATTTTCAATATCATCTAAAAATATTATAAAATGGTCACACACGGAGATGTTGTTTTCAAATATAAAGGAATTTACTATATTTTTTACAATCATAGTGATTCATATTGCGAAGCTTTAGGAATACAAGTAGTCAATGATGTAAATAATATGGTTGCTAATAATTATATTACATATTATAAAAATAAATTGTTTATTATTCCATTAAGTAATGAAATGTCAGATGGTGATACTTATTTTTCATCAATATATAATTCAATTGTTGGATATAAAAGTTGTTCATATTATACATCTAAGTATCCACCATCTAATGAATATGTTTATATCATAGATTTTGATGAAGATGAATTTATTATTAATAAATATGGTAAAGAATATATATTTGATTTATTTGATATTCCAAATAATTGGATGGATATTCTAAACACACAGGATGAATATATCTATGAAAATAGAGATGAAATTAAAAAAAAAAGAAAGAATGACAAAATTAAAGAAAGAATCAATGAATTAGAAAAGGAACTAAATGAATTAAAATTAAATTTGGTCTAAAAATAATATAAATATTTTTTAGTTTGTAAGGTATAAATATAATGAGTGCATATTGGTTTTTTATTTCGAAAAATATTGATAAACATAAACATATAATTCAGAAAATAGAATTATATCAAGTCATTAAAACAGTTAAACCATCTGTATTTGAATGGAAAGTATATACTAAAGATAACCAGATATATGATTTATATGATAGTAATATAGCTAGATTAGACTTAACAAAAGAAGATCAAAAAATATTATATCAAGCCAAAGAAAATAATTGGCGACTAACAGAAAAAGCCTATAATAGAATAAAAGATCCAAATACTTTTAATGAGTTTTAGTTTTGAATCTTTTTGAATATTTTTTACTTAAATTGATACTCGGTTTAGGTAATTTTTTATATTGATGCACAAGTTTTTTAATCATTTCTAATTGATATTGATATGAACCAGCTTCACTATCTTTAATTGAACCATCTCCAGGTGTTTCTAATAAAGCTGGAATATTATTTTTAATTAAAAAAATAAGAACATTTTGCAAAGCTTTAATACTTCCTTTTTTTGAAGGATCAAATATAAATCCTTGTTCTAAATTTTCGTGTCTATCAACTCTAGAATTAAGTTCTGCTTTTGAATCATTTAAATGTACTAAATATAGATGTTGTAAACCTATTTTTTTATCAAAATCGGCAAAATATTTTTTTACTTCTTCTGGATTGTTAATAGGTATTCCAGCACTAAATATGTGTGCAGTATCAACACATACACCTAATCTAGAATGATATTTTCTAGGAAAAAGATTCCAAAGATATGTAAAATCATCTAGTCCAACCCCAATTTGTGTCCCAGCACCAGCAGATGTTTCTAAAAGGATTCTCCCACGACCTTTACTGGTATCAATAACACGCATTACACAATTAGCCATATTATTATAAGCCGTTTCACGGTCTAATTTAAGTTGATTACCAAGATGAATTACTAAACCAGATGAACCAATTTCATCTCCTAATTCTAGATCATATTTTAAACTATCAAGTTGATATTGTATCGCAGCACTACTTGGAGGTTTACTTGCTAGATTAAGAACATAAGCAGCATGTACAAAAAGTAAATGGTTGCTTAACTTTAAGTAAGTTTTGATTTCTTTTTTCTGTTGTTCAGTTAATTTAGTTTTGTATTTTAATTGTGATGATAAACGATTACCTAGAAATATTTGACTAACATTACCTCCAATTTCAGTTATATATTTTAATCCATTTATAATACCTCCAGCAATACTAGTATGAGCTCCAAAGTAAACATCATTCTTTGGCATTTATTATGTTTAAAGAAAAAAAAGAAAATCATTACGTAGATGGATAAATGTGTTTACATTTTTTATCATTAATTATTATTTTTTATTTTAATAGGAATATCATACATATCCCAAAATGTCTCATCTATCATATCTCTCAATATATTCAATACATATGGGGTTACAATTATTTGATCTTTGGGATCAATGTATTTATAAAATAATTTATTTTTTTTATTTTTATAAGTCAGTCCTACATAAAATGCACCTTTAATATTTCTATTATTTCTATTATTTCTATTATTGGTTTTTTTTAGTCCTATTTCTTTTATTTTGTAGTTTTTGTTTAGGATAATGAGATACATATGAAAGAATAATACTAAATATATTTGACGATCTTGATATTTCATTAACTCTTTAAAATATTTTCTTAAGTTTGCATTTGTATCTTCTTTTACATTTTCTGGTAATCTATCTTCTTCATTTTGTAATCCTTCACCTACTACATTATATAAAACATTATTATTGACTATTTCATAATAACCTGTCTCAACAGATGGTGTTCTTTCAGTTAAAACAGAATGATACGGGGTTTCATTAACTATTGCATGGTGAAAATCATCATAAACTTTTTGAGCAGCTGGATCTAAAGAACTATAAAATTCTTTTTTAGTAATCATTAATCTATGCAATTTATACAATTCATCATAAACATCTTGATTTTCTATATTTTCTGTTTCTTCTTCAGAACCACTTACATTAACAGCTGCTGCTGAAGCTTGATTTCCTTGCTGCAAAGGAAAATAAGCTTCAGCAGCAGCTGGAGCTAAAGAATTATAAGGATTCTCTGGTTGGGGTGATAAGGATGCCTCATAAACAACAGGTTGATGTACTAAATCTTTTTTTTTTACATATTCTGGATTAGCATTGGGATGTGAGGTAGGAGGTCGTCTACGAGCTGGTCTAGGAGCTGGGTTAGAAGCTGGGTTAGAAGCTGGGTTAGAAGCTGGGTTAGAAGCTGAGTTACGGGGTCGTCTAGGAGCTGGAGTAGGAGCTGGTCTAGGAGGTGGGTTAGAAGCTGGGTTAGAAGCTAGGTTAGAAGCTGGGTTAGAAGCTGGTGTAGTATCTGGGGTAGGAGATGAGTTAGAAGCTGGGTTAGAATCTGGGTTAGAATCTGAGTTACGGGGTGATCTAGGAGGTTTTCTAGGTGATGGTCTAGGTTTTTCAAAAAATTCTTTTAAAATCTTAACTTTTTTTTGTTCAGAAATATTTATATTATTTCTTGATAGTTTTTTTTGAACATATTTTTGTCCCGGTAATTGACCTATAAATCCGCCTTTTTTTTTATGTGTTCTTTTCATTTATTATATTGAAAGAAAAATAAAAGAAAATTAAAAATCATTGCTTTTTACTTAATGATTTTTAGCCAGTAATTCATAAATCTTATCAATACCACTATTTAATTGATTAATTTGTGTACGCATAGCCAATAATTGTTCATAAATATTATTATCATTATTCTCTTTTTTAGATCCACAAAATAATCCAAATGGTTTTTGATCAGTACGTGAAAATACACATCCAGTTGCCGAACCAAAACAGCCAGTAGTTTTTTCATTATTATTTGAAGATTTATTCCCTGTTGTGGAACCAAATACAAAATGACCAACTGGTTTTAGTCCTCCAACTTGTTTCGAAGGGATGGGTTCATCATCATTCGGTGGAGGTAAATCACTTTCAGGTGGAAAAGCCGTTTGCATTTTATAATGTATTATTTTTAATATATATTATTTTTACAAGATTCAATTTTTTTTATTTGTTATTGATGAATGTTTTAAATGTTTGATATGCTTCAGTATCAGACAATGTACCTTCACCTATAACTTCAGTGTAATATTTAGAATAATATTCGGCTAATATTTCATTTGGATGATAATGGTTAATACCTATATTAAAGTATGTATTATATGATTCAATTGATTCTAAATTTTCATATGTTTTTTTATCTTTCCAATTAATGGCAATATATTTAACATCATTAATATTTGTAGATTTAAATGAAGAATAAATTACTAATGGAACTATATTTTGATTCCAAACCCAGAAACGATAATCAGGTAACTCGTCCGGATTAATACGAATTCTGTTTATAATATCTTTGGGGATATTTTGTTTCATATATTCTAGACTGATAGAATTAAATCCCCATTGATAAAATAATTGGTCATACATTGTTGGTGATTGTCTTTGTCTAATATGACAAATTTCGTGTATTAATGTTTTACGATGTGATTCTGTTTCTAAATTATCTATAAATGATTGACTTAGAAAAATTATATCATTATGTGTATGTGGAAAATTATTTTCAATATTTGTAAATTTAGCGATTTTAAGATTTGGTACCAATAATAGATGTCTTTTTTTTGATGGTATTGAATCTACAATATTTTTATAAAATGTATTAAATTTATTTTTTTCTAGATCGGTAAATGGTATGATACTAGAAGTATATTTTTCTGTAAAATCTTGGAAATCTAGTTTAATATTTCTTGCTTGGGCATCCATTAATTTAAAAAAACTAAAATATTGTTTAGAAACCAGTGATGATTTAATTTCATCTTCCATTGGATATATGATATTATATTCATTTTCAAATTTTTCAATTCTAAAATAAGCAAATAAAACAATACATATCCCTGTAATTATAAATAGTAAATATAGTTTGAATATCATATTTATTATAATATATATATTATTTCGCAATTTTATTTATTTTTTTATATTATAATAAATTAAAAAATGTCAACTTCTCAACCTGAGATAATTTATAAAGGAACATCTAAAAAGGAATTAGATGATTGGAAGACTTCTATTAAAGACTTGTTTAAAAATGACACCAAAAAAACAAAGAAAATTCCTGATACACCAAAAGATGTATCTTTTTCATATAATGGAGATAATTACGATGGTGATGAATTTAATAATTTATTAAAAACAATTATTGCATTACAGACATTAGAAAAATTAATAACACAGGATTCATTAAAGAAAAAGATCGAAAAAATTTATAAAGATTTAGGTACTGATAATACACTATATGATAATATTATTACTAAAAATAAAATAGATTTTGATAATTTATTAGCACTAACCCGTGATAATAAATATTCAGAAATAGATACAGAAATACAAAAAATACTACCACAAACTACATTGAAACCAGCTCCACAATTTAAACCAAAATCATCAACAGCAGCACCAACACCAACACCAGCGGCAGCAGCACCACCAACAGCAGCACCAACACCAACACCAGCGGCAGCAGCACCACCAACACCAACACCAACACCAACACCAACACCAACATCAACACCAACACCAACATCAACAGCAACACCAACACCAGCAGCAGCACCATCACCACCAAAATCATCATCAGCAGCAGCACCACCAACATCAACAGCACCACCAAAATCATCATCAGCAGCAGCACCAACATCAACAGAATCATCATCAGCAGCAGCACCACCAGCAGCACCAACATCAACACCAATACCAACACCAACACCAGCAGCACCAACACCAACACCAACATCAACAGAATCACCAGCACCAATACCAACACCAGCAGCAGCACCACCACCAACATCAACAGCACCACCAAAATCATCATCAGCAGCAGCACCACCAGCAGCACCAACATCAACAGAATCACCAGCACCACCACCAACATCAACACCAGCAGCACCAACACCAACACCAACATCAACAGAATCACCAGCACCAATACCAACACCAACACCAGCAGCAGCACCAACACCAGCAGCAGCGAAGAAATAAAAAACTTAAAAGTAAATAAATCACAATAATACACCTTTATTTATTTATAATCAGCGTTATAAATAAATGTAAATTAAAAAGTATACTATAAAAAATTAACATATTTATTATAAAAAAATGTGTAAACGTGTATTTATAAATCAAGACTTAAGTCATCTAGTTCTTGAATATTTTTTTGTAAAATAGATGAATATTGACATTGATATTTACTTTGATAATACCATATAATTGCATTTTGCATAGATTTTTCATATTCTTTTGAATTTTTAGGTTGTTGTTTAGCAACTAACCATGAAATATTCCAGAAATCTTCTTGTGTATCTTCTGGATTTTTAGTGAAGGTATAGGTAGTCCCCATATAATTAATTTCAATAAAACGTTGTGTCATAATGATTTATAAAGATCTTATAATTTATATTAATGCATTCAATTTTTAAGTTTTTTTCTTTCTGATTTGTAAAAGAAGAAAATATAATGGATCCTTTAATTTTTCATACAAAAGCAATAGTTAATACTTTTATTAGATTAATGCCAATTGGATTTTATTTTGGAACAATCATAATGGGTATATTATTTACTGATTTACGTGCGTTTATTTTATTAATGGGATTTATAGCCAATGATGTAATTAGTTTTGGATTTCGACAATTATTTCAAACTATAGATTTACCTACTTGTGCAATAGTTGAATCAAATAAAAATTTCTTTACAATGCCTTCATCACATACACAAACAGTATCATTTTTGATGTCATTTTTCTTAACTGAGATGTATTATAAAAACACGTTTAATCCAGTAAATTTTATATTACTAGGTTTTATCTTAATGTTAACAAGTTGGTCAAGAATAAATGTTGGATGTGAAACTATCATAGATGTTATCTTTGCAATTGGTATTGGTGCATTAATCGGCGCAACATATTATAAATTAACTGAAAATTGGGTAAATGCATCAACAACATCTACAAAACAAAATACTAATCTAGTTAAAGTTGCACCACAAGTTGAAATTTACCAAAGAACATAAGATTAACTTATATTTTTAAATTTATATTGTTTTGGATGTCATCATTTAAAAATCTAATTCTAAATGAAAAAGGTGCTTATGTCTATCAATCTTCTGAAGATCCTAGGCTGAATGCATTTAATAAATTATTAAGAGGAATTCCAACTGAATCTATCTCAAAGTTAGTGAATGATATAATTAAAACAAATGATAAAGATATGATTAAGGATTTATTTGTTTTAATTTTTCATAAACGTTATTGTCGTGGTGGAGAAGGTGAAAAATTATTATCATATCATCTCATTTTAGAAACATACAATCATTATCCAAATATAATATGTAAATTAATAAAGTTACTACCTTTATATGGTTATTATAAAGATTATTTTGAAATTTGGAAACTAATTTGTTGTGATTTAAAGATAGATGATCAAACTAGATTCACCAAATATCAACCATTAATATCAGCAATTGTATCAGATATAATAGATCAATTAAAAAAAGATAGAGTTAGTTTACTATCTAAATGGATGCCTCGTGAAAATAGTCATTATGCTAGATTATGTTATTGGTATGTTTCTAATCAAAAGATTGATTTAGTAACTTATTTAGCAAATGTGTTAAATAATGTTATTCCAGATCTTAGAAATGTTAAAGGTAATAAATGGTCTTTAATGAAATATCGTAAATTGATATCTGAATTGACAAAAAAACTAAATGTTTCAGAAACATTAATGTGTGCGAATAAATATTCCGAAATCCAATATGAAACAGTTGCATCAAAAGCAATGAAGAATTATACAAAAGCTTTTTTGAATGAGAAAATTAAATCAACTACACCAGATTGTGATGAAACCGGAAATCGTTATCCAGATAATAAAGATCGTGTATTAGCTCGTAATAATCTTAAAAAGTTTATTTTAGATGGTAAACTGAATCAATTAAATGGTAAACAATTAGATCCTCACGAAATTATTGCAAAATTTAATAGTCATACATCTTCTTTAGAAAAGGAAATATTGTATTCATTATGGGATCGTAAAAAAGAAGATGTATTACAATCTAAAAAATCATTTGGTAAATATATTCCAATGATTGATGTATCTGGTTCAATGTGTGGTGGTGGAACAGTAGAACCAATCAATGTTGCACTTAGTTTAGGTATAATGGCTAGTGAATTAGCAAGTGAACCTTATACTGATATGGCGATTTCATTTTCTGAGTGTCCAACTATATTTAAATTTGAGAAAGATATAAAACCAGATCAGAAAGTTGAATTTATAAAAGAACATCATATGGGTTTCTCTACACAATTTGGTAAAGCGATTGATTTACTATTAGATTTCTGTGTCTGTCATAAAATTCCAGATGATCAAACACCTTCATTATTAGTATTTACGGATGGACAATTTGATACAATGAATAATAGTTCTGAAGATTGGAGATCTTGTCATAAAATATTAACTGATAAATGGATTGTTGCTGGATATAAAGAATGTCCAACCATTGTTTATTGGAATCTGCGTGCTGGTACACCTGGTTTTCAAGCAACCAGTAATTATCCAGGTGTACAATTATTACAAGGTTATTCACCGGCATTGATGAAATTTATTTTATTTGGTGATGAAGATGAAATTAGTAATATTAATGATATTAAAGCAATAGAAAGACCAACTCCATTTGAAACATTTAAAAAAATAATTAATCAAGATGTATATAAACCTATTTTAGAAGAATTTAAGGATATGTCAGAATATAGTTAAGTATAAAATGAATCATCCACAACAAGATACAGATGTATCAAATGAATATGGTATTGATTTAAATTTAGATGATGGAAATAAATGTATAGTTAAATTAATTAAAGATGGTAAACCATTTACTGTTACTAGATTAGCGACAGAGAGTTTTCATTCTTTTTTGTTTGTACTTGAAAAAAAATTTATGATTCCTGATTATTTAGCGAATAATACAGGTATATATTCTAAAAATCCACAAGATATAGCTGCATTTTATGTTGAATATTATAAAGCGGTTATGGAATCAGATAGTGTGTCTATTTATTTAGATCGTTCGGATACACTTCAACAGGAGAAATTTTTAATTTCTATAAAGGATAAACATCCATTAAAGTTTATTCATTTTAAGATTCTAGAACCATTTTATAGTTTACAATTAAATAAGACTCCTTGGACTCACTCACTATTAGGTAAAAAAGTATTAATTATAAGTCCTTTTGTGGATTCATTTCAGAAACAACTAGCAAATAATTTTAAATTATTTAATGATCCTTCAAAGTGTATATTTCTTCCTGGTCAGGAATTTGTTTTTTATAAGACTTTTAATACTTCAGCTGGTAATCAATTACATAATAATTGGGTTGAGACATTAAATATAATGATGAATGATATTAGTAAAATAGATTTTGACATTGCTTTAATATCTTGTGGTGGATATGCATTGGTGATGGGTTCAATAATTAAGAATCATTTTAAAAAATCAGCAATCTATGTTGGAGGTGTTTTACAAATCTATTTTGGTGTAATGGGTAAAAGATGGGATTCACATGAATTAGTTCAACGTATTATTCGTGAGAATGATGAATGTAAATTTATTAGACCATCTGGTGATGAAATAATTAAAAATTTTACAAATATTGAAACAGGGTGTTACTGGTAAACTATGCTTTTTAGAAAAAAGCATTGGCAAAAACTTTAGATTATGTTTTAATTATTTTTTATTTAACAATTCTAGGTGCATAACAAGTATTCCGAAGGTGGTTTTGTTATATTCCTAGAATTATAAATAGTCTAAGATCTCTTAGCAAGTGTCTACATACCAATTTCTAGGAAGAGCTAACGCCGAAAGACTATGTGTCATTGCTAATCTCCCGGACCTTATTTCGGGGTATGATGTGAATGATATAAACTGAAAAAACATATTGGATGAGTGATATGGTTTGGATGGATATTTTTTTTTTATTCTATTTATTGGTAATCTAAACTTTTAAAGCATGGTCTATTTTAAATGACGCGAAGATAATAATACTGTTTTGTATTCTTTAGAGCAAAAAACGAAGAAATAATGTTTAAGTATTAGTTCCTTTCTTTATGTTATCAAACATTATTTCATATGCGTCCCATAATCCAATCTTAAAACAATCTGATTTGTCTTTATTTTTACAATAGTAAATACATTGTATTTTATCAACATTATTATTTATACAATCGATAATTTTTGGCTCTTGTTTTTTAACTTCATTAAACTTATTTGTTAAGGTATTATAGTCTATATTAAATGTATCTACATTATTAAGAGCACAACATTCTTTTGGTTCTTTAATATTATTTGTAATACAGTCTAATAACATATGATATATATATGAGTCGTCATCGAATTTACCAATTTTGAAATAATTGGCATAAGATTTTCTATAAGACATTTATATATATATATATATGTATTTTTATTTTAAGTTAAAATAAAATCTGCGTTGCTCTAAAATAGACCGTGTTGTAAAAAATGAAAAATGTAAATGAAAAAGAAATGGAAATAAAATATTCTATAATAAAATAAAAAGAATAAAAGATGTTAAATTTTACTAAAAGCGGAAATCAATGTTATTTTAATGATCAGAATAAAAAAATGTGTTATCCTACTAAATGTGCGAGTATATATCCTGTATCTAATGGATGGGTAATGTACGGTCTTTCTTGGTGTCCATATCGTAAAAAAGCCACTGAATTATTAACACAAAAAGGTATATCTTATATGTATTATGATATTGAACAAGAACCTTTTAATGGAAAAGAAAAATTTAAAGAAATAATGAAGGAGTATTTAAATGGTCAAAGCACAACTCCTGCTATATTTTATAATGGTAAATTAGTAGGTGGCTATAGTGAATTACAAAAATTCTTTTAGAACAGATTCAATTTGTTTGTTATGTTTTGTATAATATTTCCAAATTTTAATTGATTCATTATAATTGATAAAAATTTTATATTCAGTGTTATATATTTGTTGTAATTCAGTTGCATTATTTGAATCTTTAACGATTGTATAATCAAATCTAATATTTTCAATAATTTCTGTAAAGTCGTCAATTAAATAGTTTGAACCGATATAATATTCTAAACCATTTTTAAAAACAAATTGTTGAAAATATTTCCATTCACCATTTTCTGGTTTTGGTATGAATATGTCTTCTGGAATGTATTTTTGTTTAATAAGATGTATTGACATTTATGTTTTTATATATATGTATGTAAGTCTTAAAATCAATTTTTTTATGCTTTTTAAGAAAAAAGTTTAGTTAAACATCTAGAATAGATAAATATAATAAGTTTTTTGATATTACTTTTTTCTCAAAAAAGTATAAAATAAAAAGTATAAAAATGTTATCTAAAATTAAAAATTTTAAAAATAGATTTTCTCTCCTGTTTGTAAAAAAAGAAGAGAGAAAATATTTTCTATGGAAAAATAATTTGAAAACTAGACTTTTAACATCAATTTTTTTAACAGTATGGGAAATTTCTGCATCATTTTTTTTTAGATTTTTATTTTTTTAATTAAATTTATTTTTTATTTAAAAATATGATACTCATCAATTGAATAAATTTGATGAAATTTTAAAAATTGATGAGTATTTTTTAATGCGGAATATATATATAATATATTGTATACATATATTTTTATGCATTAGTTCGCTCTAACATAACATCTCATTTTAAAAAAAATAAATGAGTAATTTATATGACGAAACCATAATAGATGGTATATAATAAAAATAAAAAGATAAATGATGCATAATAATTGTATAATATATTGCCTCATTTTTTTTATAAAATTAATAAAATATTTTAAAAACGAGTTTAAAATGAGTTTAAAAAAAAAATTATGTATTATATGTAAAACATAAATGCATTTTTGCAATATTTGTAATTATCAAACTTCTTTATTATATAATATAAATAGACATTATAACTCACAAAAACATATAAATAATACTATTGAAAATAGCATTATAAAGTGTGATGATAATAATGATTTAATTTGTAGTATCTGTAATAAGGAATATAAATATTTGAATAGTTTAAAAAAACATCAACTAGTTTGTAATAATAATGAATCAAATAGTTCAGTGAATGATAAAATTAATGAACTTAAAAAAGATTTTGAACATAAATTAGAAATTGAAAAGTTAAAAACTGAATATGAACATAAATTAGAAATTGAAAGACTCAAAAGTGAATATGAATTAAAGCTTAAAAATCAAGAGTGTGAAAATCTAAAGATAACTAATACCAATAGTAATAATAATAATAACAATAAAATTACAAATAACAATATTACAAATATAAATATCTCTACCTTAGATTTTCTAAATACTAATTTCTGTAATGTATTAAACATTGATGATTTTATAGAAAATTATAAAAATAAATATTGTTTAACTAAAGAAGAAACTCAACTTTTACTTGATAATTCGTCTCTTGGTGGTTTAGATAATTGTATATCAACATTAACATGTTATTTACAACGAATTGCTCATAAAATGTATATAGATATAAAAGAAAGTAATTTAACTGTTAAGGAAGCTATAATGCCTATATTATTAGTTGATGGTTCAGCTCGTAAACATTATGAAAAAAATGATAATAAATGGACTAGAACACCATCAATGGATAAATTGAAAGCTATTTATAATATAACAAATGACCATATTTACAAACATCATAATAGACATCTACTTTATAATGGTTATCAAAGGAAGAAAATTCAAAATGGTATTTTGAAAATGTGTGATTATTCTAAGTTAAATGATTTAAAAAATGATTTTTATAAAAAAACAAATCAAGATGCATCATCTACCAACAATGATACTAATAATAAAGAAATTACTAATACAGATAATTTAGCATCTAATGAGGATGATTATGAATATGAAGATGATTATTATACTGATGAAACGGATTATTATGAAGATGATGAGGAGGACTATACTTAACACTTCTTCCGACGGATATTTACTTTTTAGAAAAAAGTAATATCAAAAATTTTGTCAAATCTAGTTATGTATCTAGAAACACTTTTTAGAAAAAAGTGTTAACAAAAATATAATTAGTGGTCTAACATCTCCTAACTAAACCTTACATAAGTCGTCGGTGAAGCAGTTTACACCGAAAGAATATGTAATATAGTTGTGTAGTGTTATGCTCATCGAAGGTCGACCCTTTTTGGAATGCATTATTTTTGGACTAACGCCTTTTTTTACAAATGTGTGTTTGTTTTTTATTTATTTTTTTCTTTAATAAAAAGTAGATCTAAAAATTGAATTTAAGATCACTTTAATATTAAAATTATGACAACCAAAATGGCGAATGAAGAAGCATTAATAATTCCTAAACCTAGTGAATTAAAAATATCAACTATGACGTGTTTATGTTTATTAAACACTGATATTAATTTAGATATATTATCTAGATTTGTAAAGGTTTATTCTAAGGATGATCCTATTATAACTAGTGGTAAAGGTGGTATAGTATATGTTGAATATTTTCTATTACTTCCAAGAGGACAATATTGCGGTAAAAAAGCACAAATTAAAAAAAAAGAATTGCAAATTAATGATAAATTACGAAAGAGTATGGAGAATGATGATAATTATGATAATATTACTCTAGGGGATAATAATTTTAAGGAACCTGATCCCAATAAATCTAAAAAGCGCAAAAAGAAGATTGTAAAGAAGCGTCAATTTGAAAATCAAGCAACATTGATTTTTCACTTTGATAATGGTAGATATGTAAATATTAAAGTGTTTCATAATGGAAAAATTCAAATGACAGGTGTGCGTTCAAAAGAAGAAGCACATATAATTGTCGAACGTTTAATTGAAATTATTAAAGAGACAAAAGTAACTATTGTTGACTGGAATACTGTTAGTACTGATCCATCGTGGGCAACTAAAAATCAGTATGTTTATACTAAAATTAAAAATGAAAATGTAGTTAAGAGACTTATTATTTTGGATGATGTACCTACTTGGGTTGATTATCCTGATGATAAAATTAGTAAATATCCTGTAAATACTCCAGCTATTCCAGATCAAAGTAAAATAAAAATGATGAATTTTGAAACTGTAATGATAAATAGTAATTATTCAATTGGTTTTAATATTGATCGTACTAAGTTACATTTAATTTTAAAACGTAAGTATAATATTTATGCAACTCTAGAATCAACATATCAAGCTGTAAAATCATATTATTTCTTTGATTCTAATAATCAGGATAATAATGGTGTATGTAAATGTGAGGTTCCTTGTTTTGTAATTAAAGAACAACAAAAAGGTGGAACACCTACTTGTAGTCAAGTGACTATTGCTGTATTTCGTACTGGATCAGTAATTATTACAGGTGGTTGTACATTAGAACAAACAGCATTAGCTTATAATTTCATAAATAAAGTAATTGCTGATAATTATAAAATTATTTATCAAAAAAATGAAGAAGAAATGGTAAAATCGTTATCTATAAATAATAATAATGTTGAAGATCCTATTTCTAAATTAAAACAACTAATGATTGAAAGGGCTAACGAGAATCGTCGTCGCGCAAAGAAAAAATCAGATGTTAAAAAAGAAATAGAAACTGAACCAAAAGTAAAGGGTAAGCGTGGTCGTAAACCCAAGATTTTAGTAGAAGCTAGTCAAATTATTGATTATCCTGAAAGTTAATCTAGTTCAGGAGGTACTAGTTTTGATAATAATTCATCATCAGATTGGTTATTATTACTATTATTATTACTATTATTATTACTATTACTATTACTACAATTGACCGTATTATAATATGCGATCATAAATGGCAAAAAAGCTTTTAATGTTTTTATCATTTTAATATCACTATGATCTGGAGTATTACCTAGATTTTGATATTTTGAATTATTTAAGATAGAAATTTCTCTTCTTAAATCAAGAATTTTTTTTTCAATGTCGTGATATGATAATATTTCTTCTAGTGTAAGATTATTTAATCTTTTATTTTTTAAAATAGTTCGAATCATTATTAAATATTGATTACGAAATGATTGTATTAATTTATAATGTCTATCAAAAGAATCATTAATCATACCTTCTAATAATGTGTCATCCATTTTATAGATTAATATATATTAACTATTTATTATAACTGAACTATTATTTTATTTTTTTTTAAACGGAACATAATAGATGAAGGAAAATTGAACATAAAAAGATAATATGTTTATAATAAAAAGCTGTCTTTATAATGTCTGTAGATGATTATTATGCATCACGTATTACTTTATCAAGATTAGAAAATGTATTTCAAAATGGTTATATGTCTATATTAGAATTAATCGCAAAATCACCAGACTTTTTTAATAAACAAATTAAAGGTGAAGATTTATATAAAGAATTTGTAGAAGAACCTATAAATGAAATGAAAGACAAAGAAAAAAATGATAAAAAAAAAATACATTTAGAGAATGTGAAAACAAAAAAAATAAAATTAGATAAACATCAAGAGATTGATATTAATAAATGTCACGCTTTAATTCATTTAAAACGTGAATTTAGACAATGTCAAAATGTTCAATTATCAGATGATGATTTTTGCACACATCATTCTAAAATGGCTGTACTACCATATGGACGTGTAAATTTTTATGATGATGAAGATGAATCAGATTAGTCAGATTAGTATCTATAAAAAAAAAATTGAATTATATAAAAAATATATATGTAATTATAATACAACGCAGCAATATACAGTATTAACAATGGCTTTTGAAAAGCGCTTTAAGAATGATTTTGTCCTTGTCGAAAATTTCAAGAGTTTTATCAATGCACTCTTCGATGAAAACGATAAGCCTCATACACTTTTAAACCAAACTGCAACAAAGACACAGTTTCTGCAACTTTTTGCAGGTGAAGAATATAAGTCATTTACTGATTTTGAGCATACACTTAAGATTAGCAAGCGTCGTTCTGATAAGAAGACTAAGGTGCAAGATTTTCTTACGACTAATAATCTAGAGATTTACCCTCATTCAGCATATGCTATCTTTATTAATGACCAGAAGAAGACTTATGAAGAAAAGCATTCTGGTCTTACGGCAAATGATATCCGTAAACTTATGACTAAGGAATGGAATGAAATGTCTGAAAAGGGAAAGGAAAAATATGTATCACTATTTAAGACAAAGAAGCAGGAATTTATTGATAAAGTAAAGAATATTGATGATTCATTTATCATTTATTTTGATAAGTCACTTGCACCCAAGACAGCTCTTCGTCCCTATAATGTATTTGTTCAACAGAATATGAAGAAGATTCGTGATAGTAATCCATCACTTGCTCTTCCTGAAATTATGAAGAAGATTGGTGAACAATGGAAGACTATGTCTGAAGATGCAAAGAAGAAGTTCTATGCTGAATGTGGTGCTGAAATGCCTGCAACTAAGACAAAGTCGGAAGATATTAAGAAGACAACTATTACTGATACTGCTAAGGCAACACCAAAAGCAAAGGGTAAGTCCAAGGTTGTTTCCGACACTGAAGAATCAGATGTTGAAAAGCCGGCTCCCAAATCGAAGGCTAAGGGTAAGTTCAATATCGTATCTGACACTGAAGAATCAGATGTTGAAAAGGTAGCACCCAAGCCAAAGGCTAAGGGTAAGGGTAAGGCCATTTCTGACACTGAAGAATCAGATGTTGAAAAGCCCAAGCCAAAGGCTACTAAGAAGCCTGGTCATAAGAAGATCGATGAGATTCTTGATGATTAAAAATAAATAAAAACATTGCTTTTTAACATTTTTTTATTGTTCTAATGCTTTTGCAAGTGAATTGAATGAAGAGTCATATAATTCTTGACATTTAGTATAATAATTAACAAGTTCTACCATAACCTGGTGTTGTATTTCATTTAATTGTGCATTATTAAGTGGTTTAATTACATATTCATTATCTTTTATATTTAATAGTTTTGATTCTAAAATACCGATTAAAGATGATGATGAATTATTATAATGACTTTTCATTTTTTCATAAATAGCTTTAAAATCTGAAAATTTAGCATCATTTATTTTAATAACAACATTACTTGGTTCAGATGTGCATTTATATGATGATAATTCCTCAATTGTTTTTGGTTTTAAATGTAATTTATATTTTGGATTAATTTGTTTATTTTTATTTAAGTTTTCTATAAAATTAATAAAATTAGCAATTATTGATTGTTGATTGTTAGTATCTGTTTGATTATTGTTTATTACATTATTATAACTGTTAGTATTATCATTTGTATTATTATCATTTGTATTATTATCATTTGTATTATTACCATTATAATTTTGATTTACATAATTGGTACCATTTAAATTATCATTACGATTACCTGTTTGAGTATTATTATTAATATAATTGCCTCCTTTTTTATTTGATAATTGTAAATGATTTAATTTAGGTAAAACTGGAAATTCTCCAACGTGTGGAGTAAGTGGTTTTGATCTAGATTTTGATGGTTTATTTGTAAGATCAAATCTAGAACTTTCAACCATATCAGCATTATTTTGTATATTAGATAGATTAATTGATGTCGGATCTTCTTGTGTTAATGTGTTTTTTAATGAATCAGTTATCTGATTTTCTCTAAAATTTTGTTGTATAACATTTCCTTGCCCAGTGTTATTAAATTCGTGTTTTTGTACAGTTGCTGTAATTTTTTTTTCTAATGCTTGAATTTTTTCTTCAATATTTCCTTCAAACATTTGTAATTTATCATTAATTTTATGATTAATTTCATTTATCATAGGATTTGGATTTTGTTTAAAATTATTAATTTGTTCTTTTAACTCAGATACTAAAGCAGTTAATTCAGCTAGCTTTTCATCTAATTCAACTCCTTTAACTTTATTTAAACTTGCAATAGATCTATTTAAGCTAGCTTCAACATTTTTAATACTTAAAGGAATATCAGTTGTTGATGCGTATACGTTAGATAAAGCTTGTCTTAGTAAAACAAAATCTCTTTCTATTCTATTTTTTTGTTCTGGATTTATATTATCTTGCATTAAATAAAAATAATAAAGATTTAATAGTTGTTTAATTCCTGGTATTTCATCAATTGTATCAGGGTATAATTTATTTTTAAGATCCGTATCATCTGATTTACATATTTTAACATATCCAGTATCTGTATCTGAAGTAGTGTCATATAAAGCTTTTAATCTACGTGAACACATATTGCCTTCAGGATTTATAGCAGTTAAAATAGCACTAATAATATTAAAAGTTCTAATATAATGACTGGCAATTTTAGTACATAATTCTTGTTTTGAATAATTTTTATCAGTACCTTTATAATTATCAATATTCATATTATTATTTTTCTCTGTTTTTTTAGGACGTTTTACTACATAAATCTGTGTATTAAGTTCTTCTAATTCAACTTTTTTAAATCTCTTATCTAATTCTGAACCTAGAAAAAGTGTATATTGATTACATTTTTCTGGATCAAGTAAAGCAGCTAATTCAGATTGGTCTTGTTGTTTAACTAGAGATGTTGTAATAGTAGTAATCTTTTGTTCAAAATCTTTAATTTGTTCATTGTAAGACTTAGGAAATAACCAAGCAAACATATTTTATGTATTTTATAATAATATAATATAATAAAATAACTTAAAAAGTAAAATAAAAAATAATTTTTAGACTGAATAAATGTTAACAACTCCTTTTCTAGGTATACAATAATAACCACAAAAGTCTGTATAGTTAATACCACTTTCTTTGTTTTCTTTATAATTTCTATTTGCAAGATGAGGAAAATAAATAGGATTTCCAGATGCATCTACATTAGTAACATTAAGTACACCTGGTTTATGACTCCAAGTACTATCTGCATTTTGTCTATAAAAATGGAATGTATTACCTGGATCTACAACCATTGCACCTTTGTAACTTCCTGAAGGACATTTTTTATCAAAACTAGTTTTTTGAATAGATGGATTGTCATTAAGTATTTTTTTACTCATATCTTTACAATTATAATTGCGTACTTTATCATCAAGGGATCCTTTATTTAACAATAAATAAAAGTCTCCAGGTTGTGGTTTAAGATCACTACATTTGTCTTCTTTATTGGCGTCAGTTAATTTTTTGCATTTTTCTTTAATAGCTTTAACTTTATTATCTAGAAAGTATGTATAACAATTATGTGAATTTTTAACATTTGGTATTTTATTCCATTCATCTGGGTTATATGGAATTTCGTATTTATTTAAAAATCCTTGCGAAAATTTCATACAATCTTGATGTTTTTCACAAAAATTAGTACCAGGTAATACATCATTAATACATTTTTTTCCGTGTTCAAAATTTATATATACTGAACCTTTTTTATCATAGTCTATACACATACATTTTTTTGGTTTTTTAATATCAATAACTTTACCACCATATAAATTATTATTATTATTCATTTTCTTTTTTGTTTTATTATTATTTTTAAGATGTTTCCTTTTACTATGAACTAACTTTTTATTTTTCATTTTACAAATAATCTAAGAAAAAAATAAATATTTAAATAAATAAATAAATAAATGTTTCAACGTTGTAATAAAGCTTATTTTAAAATTATTATTGAACAAAATAATAATATAGAAAATACATTAGAAAAACTTGAATTAGAAAACTTCAATAAATTTTTTAATGATCTAGGTATTTTTTATCAAACATATAATATTTCTTTTTTATCAAATTCTAATAATGAATATTTTATTAAATTTGATATTCTAGTTCCATCTTTAGAAAGTATATTAATAAAAAAGAATCATCAATGTATTTTTCCTAATTGTAATGAAATTATATCAGATTATAAAATAAATTTTTGTGATAACCATATAAATCATGAATTACAAGATGTTTCAATATTTGATACAGAATTAGAACAAATTTTTACAAATTATAAATTACAAAAAAATATATATAATTTTTTAAAAACAAAGTACAATAAAACTAATTTTAAATATGATAATTTATATTGTGATTTAGAAATAGTTGATGATACTATAATTAATAAATTAGTGAATATTGATCTTCAAAATGATATGGAAGACATAAATTTTATGTTAGATAATATGACTACATCTGAAATAGATGAAAATGAATCAGATGGTATTAATGATATTGAAGATAATAATGATATAGAATATGATAGTGATTTAGATGATGATTTAGATCCAAAAGAATTAAAATCATTATTAGATCATTTGCAATTGTTCAATCTAAAACAGAAAAATAATTGTTTATAAATATTATTATGATTCTGATTGTGATTCTAAATTTTTATAAAATATTTTAAGTCCTAATTGGTAATTTTCATCAATTTTGATTGGTATTTTACATTTTGACATAAATGATTGTATTGTTTGTTCAGGTCTTAACATTCCATATTTTAATAAATATGCAATAATTAAAACTGGACCTTTACTTGTTATAAGTGGATCATAAATTAATAAAGAATCATTATCTAATATAGTTTGATTAATTATATCTGATATTTTATGTAAATATTTTTGTAATTGTATATGTTTATCTTTTTTTATTTGATTTTTAATAGCAATAATATAATTTTCAATACCATCAAAAAAAATTAATTCTTTGTTACAATCAATTATTTCTTTTATTTTTTTTTGTTTTAAAAACTTTTCACTTAAAAGTTTAGTATTTGATATCCATATTCCAGGCAAAAATTCAACAATAAAATGCGATGTCATTTTCAATTTAATAATAAATAAATAAATAAAAAAAGTAAATATAGCGATAGTGATAATTAAAGAATACAACATTCAAGTTGTGGCATTGGTTTAGGTTCTATATTTGAATATTGACCTTCTAATTTAATAGAATCAAATATTCCTCCATAAAATTTTTCTTTAATACCAGATACAATATCAGCATCTGATAATATTGGTGCCATACCTCCTTTCAATTTATGTTTCTTAGTTTTTTTATTAAATTTTTTAATCTGTTTTTTTGATCCTTTCATCTTTTATTATCTTAATAATAAAAAATAAAATAAAATTGAAAATTAAAGCTTAAGAAAAAGTTATATTATATATGCTAGATATGACAGACTATTCGGCTGAAGACGATATATGGAATATTTTTGATCAAGTAAAAAATAAAGATCTTTCAAAAAAAATATCAAATAATAGTGAACTATTCGCAAAAGATGATGATAAAAAAAATGACAATTTAAAAAAAAAAGACAATACTGAAAATACTCCTCAATGTATGAACTGTATTAATATTGATTTAATGCAAACTGATGGTTTATATGTCTGTCCACAATGTGGTATGATTAGTGATAGTGTTATCGATGAAACTCCTGAATGGCGTTATTATGGTGCGGATGATAATAAAAATGTTAATCCAACACGTTGTGGTATGCCAACTAATGACTTTTATTCTGAAGCAAGTCTTGGATCAAATATTTCAATTGGTGGAGCTACATCATATGAAATGTGGCGTGTAGCTTGGTATCATAATTGTAATATTATGAATTATAAAGAACGCAATTTTCACGAATATATTAGTTTGATGAATAATTATGCTTCACAAGCTTATATTCCAGGATGTGTAATTAAAGAAGCTGAAAATATTTATAAAAGTATTATTGATTATCGTACATCCGTTGGATTACACGAATTTAGACATCCTACAAGAGAAGCTGTGTTAGCTTCTTGTATTAAAGAAGCTTGTCAAATGAATGATTGTCCTCGTAGTGCTTCAGAAATGGCAGATATCTTTCATATAAATAGATCTGTTTTTGTAACAGGTCATAAAGAATTTAAAAAATATTGGGATATTGTCCAAAGACAAAACCAAAATGTTAATTCAGATGAATCATCTTTATCAACTCCATCAGATTATATTAATAGATTTTGTTCAAGATTAAATTTAGGTACAGATTTTCGTAAAGTATGTCACCAAATTTGTGACAATATTAGTCAAAAAAATATTGTACCTAAATATGTTGCAGTATCTATCGTTGCAGGAGTTATTTATCTAGTAAATAACTTATTTAATATTGGATTAAAGAAAAAACATATTTCAAAAGTATGTGATAATGTTTCAGAAGCTACGATTCATAAATGTTACCTTGATTTAAATAATAATCTAGAACATATTGTACCACAATATGTTTTATCAGAAGTTGTTAAAGTTAACCAAATGTAACTATAATTTTGTATGATTTTCTATTTCTTTTTATGAGTTTTTTTATATGTTTTTGTCTTTTTAGATGAAACAGTTGGATAATTATAATTTATCCAACCTGCAATTGGAACTTCACAAACTGGACTAATACCATATCCAAATTTTATACCAACTGCTTTATATCCTAGAAGCTTTAATAAAACTAAAGCTTGACTGCTAGTGTGTCCAACATAACATATTAGAAAAATTGGTTTATCATCTTTTGGTAATTTTTTTAAATTTTCTTCTTTCAATAAATCCATCCAAAAAATATTTTTAGATCCAGCAATATGATATCTATCATACACATCTTTATGTCTAATATCTAAAAGATGATACTTACCTTCTTGTTTTTTATTTTTATAATATTTATGATAAAAATCCATTGGTGTTATATAATTCCAATCATTTTCAGTTTCATAAATATATTTTCTCAATATTTCAAGTAATTCATTATTTTTCATTTTTATTTTATATTTTTATTTTATTTCCCGTTCAAAGTTTTTAAATTTTATGTTATAATTTAAATAATAAAATAAAAACTATGATTAATAATTCAATCGTCGTTGCACTTGCTATAATTAGTGTAGTATGTGTTTATTTAATGTGGGAAAATTTTAAAATTAGATCAAAAGTAAAATATCTAGAAGCATCAATTCATGAAACTGTACAAACAGTTCAAGCAATGATAAATAGTCCATTTCAACACCCTCCATTACAATCACATCAACAACAACACCAACAACCACAACCACAAACACAACCTCAAGCACAACCCCAACCACAACCACAAACCCAACCACAAGAACAATCGCAACCTCAACCACAACAAGAACAAAAACAAGAGAATAAAATGACTGGTGGTGGTGCTGGATTTTTTCAAAATATAATTTCAAACATAATGAAGACAGTTGAACAAGCTTCTCCAATGTTCGAAAATTGTGATATAGAATCTCTTACTGATGAAAGTACTACAGAAGATGATAATAAAATAGAAGAGATTGAACCTTTAGATATTACAGATGAGCTAAAAAAAGAGATTAATGATTTAACATTTGCTGATGTAGAAGAAGATAATTTTGAACCTAAAATTGAAGAATTAGTTGATGAAGAAAATGTTGAAGACTTAGAAGAAGTTGAAAATTTAGAAGAAGTTGATGTAGATAATTTTGAACCAAAAATCGAAGAATTAGAAGATGTTACTACTCAAGTAGAAGAAGTTACTACTCAAGAAGAAGAAACTACTATTCAAGTAGAAGAAGTTAAAGTTAAAGAAGATGAAATGATGAATGATATTGAAGATATTGGTGATCTTGAAATGAGCACAGAAGATCCTGATACATATTTAACAAACCCAGATGTTCTAGGATATCTTACATTAAAACAATTACAAGATATCGCCGAAAAAAATAAATTAGGAAAAAGAGGTACAAAGGAACAACTCATTACTAGAATTAAAAGAAATATGAAACTTAAATAGGTTCTTCTTTAATATCTACTTTTGGTAATTTTTTAATGATAAAATTAATTCTTTCTTTTGAAGAATTAATTAATCCATTTAATTCTTTTTTATTCAAATCATTTGTATGTTTTTTATTGACTAAAAAATCTTTGATTGATTTTTTATATTCCTTACTATTTTCAGTATTTTCTTGATTAATTATTGCCATATATTTTTCTAAATTATCTTTTAATTGAATAGTCATATTATCTATTTTATCCCCATCAACTGTAATAATATGTGATAATAATTTATATAATTTATTATCATTTTTATCTATATAAGATATTGATTCATTTAAATAAATATTTTTTTGTTCTTCATTTACTAAAATATTATTAATATCATTATAATATTTATTATATATGTATTTACGGTTCATTAATTTATAAAACTTATCTCTAATTTTCTCAAAATTTTTAATATCTTCTTTTGAAATATCAACACCTAGATCAATTAAATCTTTTTGAATAATTTTAATTTCTCCAGATAATACATTTAAATCATTATTTATTTTATTCAATTCATCTGGAATATTCATATAAATAGGAGGTGTTAATTTAATTAAATAATTTTTAGGTACCTTTCTATCTAACATTTCAGAGACTGATTCTTTATTTTTTTTACCAGCTTGATTTTTTTGTCTTTTAATTAAATAAATATTTGATTCATTATCTCTTCTTATTCCATATTTATATGGAGAAGCTGAATAAATTATTTGATAATATTTTAAATATTGATTATATTCTTCTGAATTATAATAATCAATATACATAGATACTTTCATATCTATTTCTTCTTGATTTAATTTTGCAATCATTTCATTATCATCTTCAATAGATAATTCTGGATTAACCCATTGTTTTGGTTCAGTTATTTCTTGTTCATCAAACATAGAATCATCATAATTTACATAATCTTCACCAATATTTTGATCATTTCCTAATTCTTCAATATCTTGAACATTATTATCTGTTATTTCACTTATTTCTAGATTTTCAATATCTGCTCCACCATTTTGAAATAGATTTTGTTGTACTGGAATAGGACTGTTTGATAATTCAATATTATCAAACATTTGAGGATCACCACCAAATTGAACTGGTTCAACCTCACCAAAATCTGATATTTCCATTTCTTGAAGATCTGATAAATCAGTTTGAGGCTCAATATGTACTTCTTTTGTAACTTGTTCAAGTTTAAAAGGTGAATTACCACCTGTCATTTGTTCAAGTTTAAAAGGTGAAATACCACCACCTATTTCTATTTTACTCATATCTAGATTTACTTTTTGCATAGGTTCATCTAATGATACCTCCATATCTAGCGGAACATCAAATAAATTTTTACTTTGCAATTTTATTAAATCATCTTGAGAAGACATCTCTTTATAATCATTTCTAGAAAAAAATAACTGTATTTAACACAATAAAATTGAAATATATATGTATATCTTTTATTTATTACACTAAAATGTCGTGTTCTAGTACTGACATTGATACAAACACAGACACAGACACAGACACAGACACAAAAATTGATGATAAAATTAAATGTACATTATGTGATATGTTATTAACTTATGGTTTTGATGAAAATAATATGGTACATTGTCAAAAATGTCATCATATTTGGGATGGTAATGCACAATGCACGTGTTTTTTATAATTTTTTTATATAGTATTATATATAAAAATAAATAATGAATCTTAAAATAAAATATCGTGAAAAATATACTGTCGAACAAAGACGTACTGAATCAAGAAATGTAAAAAAAAAATATCCAGATAGAATTCCAGTTATGGTATCTAAAGATCCAGATTCAGATTTATCAGATATTGATAAGGAAAAATATTTAGTACCAATTGAATTTACAGTTGGACAATTATTAACAATTATACGTCAAAGAACTAAAATAGGACCTGAAAAGGCAATTAATTTATTCATCATAGATTGTAATTATACACAAATATTAGCTCCTACTTCTGCATCAATTGGTTCATTATATACACAACACGTTGAACATTTTATGGATGATAAAAAATATGATGGTTATTTATATATTGTCTATACAGGTGAAAATGTATTTGGTTAAAAATTATTATTTTCTAATAAAAAAATAAAATGCCTGATCGGTCTCTAACAGTTGAAATGAGTTTACAACAAAAAAATGTGATTTTAAAACAGTTTTACAAAAGAATTGCCAAAGAAAAATTTATTAATAATCAATCTAGTGAATATTATAGTTCACAAAATTCTAAATTTGTTATTCCAGGTATATTAATAACCGGTCTTAGTAGTGTAGTTAGTTTCATTGGTACAAGTGATATGTTAACTAACTCAGCTAAAAGTGGTTTTGGAATCGGTGTTGGTATATTTACAGCAGCAGCTACTATTTTACAAAGTATTTCTAGTAGTTTTGGTTTTCAATCAAGAGCAGAAGGTTTTCAAAAAGCAGCAGATTCGTATGATACATTATTAACTAAAGTTGAATTTGAAATTAGTAATCCAAATGAAGATTTTAATGAATTTTGTAATGGATTGGAAGATGCTATTCTACAAATAAAAAATGATTGTAAATATTTACCTCCATTATTCATATATGATCTATGGGAACAAAATAAAGATGATGTAATGGCTGATTTTGATAAAAATTCATTATATAAACAATTTCCATCACAACCTGAAACACAACATGTCTTAATTAATATTGATAATGATACAGATACAACAAAAAATAAAAACATAAATTCTGATAATGACTAAAAAGATGTATCAAAATTATTTTCACACGATAACAGATACTCAATATTTTTACGGTTGCGTTCAATTGCTAGCCGAATTTTGCGATTTTCATTTTCACAATAATCTTCATATTCACGAGTCTTAACTAAATTAATATGATTATACATACAATTTCGGCGATTACATTTTTCACCAAAATTACAATTCATAACATAGTTATTCCCATTACGTGTTAAAATCTCTTTATCAGAATATTTATGTAGTTCAAAATCTTTGAGTTGAATGAGTTTAAAATGTGTATATTTACAATGTACTCTACTACTTTCACAACATTTATCACCAAAACGACAATTAATATAATACAATGCTTTATTATGGTTATTATAAATAATATGGTTTTCGGCAAATAATCCTGTAGAACGATAATGACTTTCACGATTAAATCCATCAACTACCGATTGTTGTCTCTTATCTGATACCCAAATATCATTACCTTCATAGACACGTTTTCGTTCTAGATGATTCAGTGGTGGTGTATAAGGTCGATGTTTTTTCTCAGTTGGTAAAGGTGTTGGCATAGGTGGAGTATCACTACGAATATCACTAATAAACTGATCAATTGTCTGGATAGTACCCGGATCTATAATCGGAACAGGTTCACTAATAGTAATCGGAACAGGTTCACTAATAGTAATCGGTACAGGCTCACTAATAGTAATCGGTACAGGTTCACTAATAGTAATCGGTACAGGCTCACTAATAGTAATAGGCACAGGTTCTGAATTAACACTAACAGACTTATTAATTTCTTCTTCTAATTTTTGTAGATTTTTTAATTGTTGCTCAAACAATTCCTTTTGACGCGTAAGCTCTTCCTTCAACTGAGTAATGGAGCTCATTGTAATGTTTTTTATAAATCAATAATAATATATTAAAATCAATTTTATTTATTATCAATGATACTTAAAACAGAAATTTAATATATAATAAATATAAAAATGATCAATAATACAGTATATTGCGAAGATTGTGTTAAACAACCGAATTCTCATTCTTTTGAATTATTATGTAAAGTTTATGAAAAAAATACAAATCATATAGTACATATCTATTATACTAAAGTATCTAATGCAATAAAATATAATGATACAGAAGGTATTTTATGTCATTATGAAAATTTATTAACTTATTCAGATCCAGATAGTTGGCTTTGGGTATTTGATTGTGAAGGGTTTGGATTAAAACATTCACTAGAAATAAAAACAGCGATTGGTATTGCTAAAATATTAAATCGCTTTAAGAAAATAAAAAATATATTAGTAATCAATTCTAATTATTTTATAAATATTATACAACGTGCTGTTAATTTTGTATTAAATAATGATCTATCTAAAAATACAATAATGATACGGTCAGATGAAAAAACAAAATATTTATTGGAATTAACTAAATATCTGTATGATAGACCAGAAGATTTTAATAAATTATGTAATTATATGAACTAAAAATCTATTTACGATGTTTTTTAGTTAATTTCTTGCCAGCTTTTTGCATAGGGTTCAATAATTTAGATTTTCGGTCTATTAATTTTTCTGATTGTTTAAGAAATTTTCCACACTTTTTTTTGACACATTGATTTACTTTAGTATTTTTATCATATATTTGATATTTATCAACACATTTTTTATATAAATCTTTATCTTTCAATATAAGTTTATTACATTCTTTATTTTCTTCATCAAGTTTATCTAATGGATAGATATGACCACATTTATTTTTTTTACAGTTTTCTTTTTCTTGTTTTGTTTTTGTTAATAAAGAATCTATTTCCATCAATTCTTTACCTTTTGGATGTTTAATATATAATAATCTCTTTCCTAGTTCATTAATTTTTTCCATTTTATCTTCACAATTCTCAAAAGTACATTGACCTATTTCCATCTTATCTTCATTTGTAATGTTTCCTTCTTTATGACATTTATCAATTTTTTCAAATTTTTCATTTATTTTATCTAACGGGTAATCTTTATATTTTTTTTGACAATATGCCATATGTTTAGCTTTTTTTTTTAGATCACGTATATGTGAACATTTTTTTATAGCACATTTCTCTAATTCCATTCCAGCTGATTTTATTTCTTTTTTAATTGAATTATTATTCATATTTAAATTTATTTAAAAAATGAGAAAATATTCACAAAATTATTTTTTTTTCGTCATTATCTTAATTTTTTTTAATTGTAAATTATTTATTTGTTTAATTATATTTTTACAAGATTTTTTAGCACACTTATTCATTTTATTATTTTTTTCATATATTTTGTATTTATCAACACATTTTTTATGTTTTTTAAGATCTATTATTACTTTCATACATTCATCATTTTCTTTTTTAAGTTTATCTAATGGATAAATATGACTGCAATGAGCTTCTTGACATTTTTGTGATTCTTCTTCTAATTGTTTAATTTTTTGATCAATTTCAGTGATTTCTGGAAATGATGAATACATTTTTTTTTTCAAAAGTTCATTAACTTTATCAATTTTATCTTTACATTTAATATCATTACATTCTCCAATCTGGAACATTATTTTAGGAGTTACTTTATAAGATTTATGACATTCAGAAATTTTAATATATTTGTTATCCACAGGATAATCTTTAAATTTTTCATTACACATTTTGATGGCATCTGTAAATTTTTTAAATTTAGGACTATTTCTACATTTTTCGTCCATACACTTATCAGCAGAAATTTTAGCAACTTCTAATTCTTTATTGATAGAATTATTCATTTTATTTACTGATCTTTGCATAATCTTTAATATAAATTAAGATAATTATGTCAAGTTAGGGGGTATAAAAAAAAAATTGAATTTGAGTTCGAATCAATATAAGGAAATAACAATATTTTTAAATATACAATCAATCTCTACTTAAACATTAAAATGTCCAATCAATCAGTCCTTGACGGCACTAAAATTGATCTCTCAAAGATCACATTTGGCAAAATTACCCGACTTTCAAACGGTTCTAAATCAGTCCGCGTATCCTATGATGGTGGTCCGCTGACAATTCAAACTCCTATGATGAATATCCCCTGGAATGTTAACCCTCCTTACTCCGAGAAGGATAAGAAGGATGAAGATAACAATGTTCCAGCTCAGGAAGGTAAATCAAAGGTAAGTAAGTGGAGCCTTCAACTTTCATTTAAGGGTCACGATTCGAAGGAAACTGACGCTAACACTATTCGTATTAAGCAATTTCTTGAAAAGATGAAGGAACTTGATCAACTATTCCTCGAAACGGTAGTCAACAACCGTGCTGAATGGTTTGATGATAATAAGAAAATGAGTAAGGAAACTGCTGAGGCTATCTATGAACGTCTCTACAGCAAATCTATTCGCGAACGTACTAATAAAGTAACTAAGACAGCTTACCCACCATCTGTTGACCCCAAGGTCAATTGTGTGGATGGTAAGTTTGAGTGCAATGTATTCAATCTTAATCGTGAAAAGTATGATAAGTCTATTGATAAAATTAACCTGAAGGGTGCTTCAGGCGAAGGTATTATTCGTCTTACTAACTTTTATATTCAACAATCACGCTGTGGTCCTACGTGGACACTTATGCGTCTTCGTGCTAATGAAATTGCCCCACTTAGTGATTTCGGATTCGTAGACTTTGATGAAGATGAAAAGGAAGAGTCTGCTCCTAAGAAGCCAGTTCAAATCAATGATTCAGATGATGAAGAAGAAACCGAAACTAAACCTGTTGTAGGTAATGCTGAAGATGATTCTGATGAAGAAGAACAAGAAGAAGAGGAGGAGGAAGAACCAGTACCAGTCGTAAAGAAGGGTGCTAAGAAGCCTACCACCCCTGCTAAGAAGAAGTAAACAATTTTACTTCTAATTTCTACTTTTTTATTTTTCATACTTTTTATTTTTTCTTATTTTTCAAAAATAAATAAAAAATTGAAATTAACTTAAAATTACATATAATAATAATTAATAAGTATAATTCATTCTTTTAAAATGCCTAAAAAAACTATTATTCCGGATAAAGAAAAGAAGGATATTAAACCTCCTGTTGGAGATACACGTAAAAAAAATTCTAAATCAAAGAAAACAAGTGAAGAAGACATTACTCCACCAACTCCAACACTTCCAGTTCCAACTCCAACACCACCTCCATCAACTGAAACAGAGACAGTTGTTAAAAAACGGGGTCGTCGTCCTAAACCAAAAACAGAAGAAGAATTAAAAGCAGCTGTTGTTACTACTAATACTAAAAAGAAAGGAAAAAATCCAAAAGAATCATATGGTTTAAATGATGATTATGAAGAAGAAGATCCATTCTTTAGTACGACTGAAGTAGAAAAAGAATGTATTGAAACACCGATTATGCGTCTTAATGTAACAGCAAATGATATTAAGAAAATTAAAGATCCAAATTTTAATATTTCTGAAGGAGATAATGATTTAAATATACCATCTGCTTTTAATACAAATGATGGTTTTACATATGTACAAAATGGTAATCCAACAACATCTGTAACACAAGAAACTATTACAGATGATGATTTACAGAAATATCGTAATACACGTGAGAAAGAACTAGAAAATGTTAATGTTGATAATAATAATGAATCTAAATTATTAAATCAATATGTTGAACATAATAAAAAAGGCACTTGGCCCGAAAAATCGGTATATGATTGTATGTGGTGTCGGTATCCATTTGAAAATACACCTTGGGCGATTCCTTATCGTTTAAATAGTAATGATAAATTTGAAGTATTTGGTAACTTTTGTAGTCCTAATTGTGGAGCAGCATATATTTTTGATTCATTTGATGATGATGAAATGTGGGATCGATATGCACTTTTAAATATGTTATATCAACGTGTATATAATTTACCAGGAGCTGTTGTAAAATCAGCACCAGATGTATTATTTCTTAAAAAACTAGGTGGTATTCTTAATATTGAAGAATATCGTGAAATGAGTAATAATCAAAATAAAAATCTATTTCTAAAGATGCCACCGATGATTTCTATTATTCCATCAGTTGAAGAACTTCAACAGACTTCATTATTTAATGAAAATACTAATCGTGAACATCTTAATAAAGAATTAATGATGAAAGCTAATGATGAATTACGTTTACGTCGTAATAAACCGGTTTATGACAAAGATAATACTCTGGATAACTACTTTCATATTCCGAAAAACTAATGACGACGTCTATGTTTTGTCTTTCTATTTGTTTTTGTTTTTTTTGAATGACTTTTATGTTTTCTTGAACGTGTTTTATGACCTCCGTGTTTCCAATTTGTTGTTAAAGCATATCTGTTACCTACCATAACTGATTTAAAACCTGGATGTCCTAAATTTGATGAAGTTTTTGCTGATGGATTATGAGAACTCTGATTTATTATTATTAGACCGAGAGACTCTAAAATTTCCTTGACACCTCCATCATAATAATCATACAAAGAATCAAATTTTCCTTGTGTTATATTTTTTTCTTCAATCAATTGTTCAAGATTAGTATAATCCAAATTATAGGTTTCAAATCCTTTTATAATGAATTCAACTGTAAATTCAGTTAACCCTTTATTTTCAATGATAGATTTTATTAGTTCTTTTTTTTTATTATTTGACATTTATTTTTAAAAAAGAAAATAAATGTCAAATAATAATTTTTTATTTCATTACTAAATTTTTATATTCACATTATACTAAATTAATTAAAAATCAGGGTTTGCATCAGATAAACTAGTTTAAGAGATTTTTTATAAAGATACTGTAATTGTAAGTCCAAAATAACAAAAAAATATATTTTAAAATAGTAATAGGGAATGCTCAATCAACTTTTTTCAAAAATACCTGATAGAGAGATCATATTAGAAATACTAAATGCATTTGGAATACAAAATTTAAATAATATTGACCAACCATTTAATAAAAAAGACTTAGATAAAAGAAAAACAGTTGAAAAAATGCAAAAAATTAAAAATAAATTAGAAGAATATTATATACCTTGTAAAGCTAAAATATATCTAAAAAAAAAATTAACAAATAGATCTATAATGACAATTCTTAGACAATTTCTTAAAAACGAAGGTTATTTTATTAATTATTGGGAAACATACGTTGATGGTGTTAAAACCACATATTATCAAATAAAAGAGAATATAAAATCCACTAAAGATAAAACATATGTTGTCAGTTTCTCATAAATTTATTTTTTATTTCCAATATATCATTACAATTTTTTTACAGATCATAGAACATCCATAAATCAAAGTTTTATTAAATTTAAAATCTTTTCATTTTTGTAGAATGAGTCAATCATTAAAACCAGAATTAAATTCATCTGAATTTAATCGTAAAAAAATAGAATGTCTACTTAAAAAATATCCAGATAGATATCCAATTATCATATCCAGTAAATCTATTAAATGTGATAATATTAAATACATATCGGCAAATATGACAATTGCTGAATTTATGATTATTTTACGACAAAAAATCAATCTTAACTCAACAGAAGCTTTATTCTTTTTTATTAAAGACAAACATAACACAGATATTATGATACAACCATCTTCAACTATTCAAGAATTATATAATGTATATAAAGACAATAATCTAGTATTGAATGTTATGTTTGAAAAAGAAGCTGTATTCGGTTAACTTTTTTTAAATTTTTATCTTTTCAATTATATGGTACAGAATATTTGTATAATACTCGCAGCTGGATTATCCACTAGATTTAATTCCAAAACATCTAAACAATTATACAAAATTAATAATATACCTGTCATCAAATACTCAATTGACGCTTTTTTAATAAAAGATATCTCAAAAATTATTATTGTCACCAATACTAAATGTTATTACAAAATATTAAAACTAGTTATCAAATACTATCCAAGATATCAACACCATATTTCAATTATCATCAATGATTACAATTGTCGTCTAGAATCAATGCAAAAAGCATTGAATTATATCAATACTTTACATACATCATCGATTAAAAATATTATCATACACGACTCTGCTAGACCATTTATTAATAAAACACATATCAAACATTTAATAAATACTCAACACATTAACCAAATGTTATATACACAATATTATCTTAAACTAACAAATGGATTAGCTAGATATACACACGATCAAGAACTAGAATTCGTTGATAGAGACAAATATATTGAAATTTGTACACCATTATGTATTGATTATCAACTATTTAATAAAATAATGAATGATTCAGAATATAAAGATCAAAATGGAAAAAGATTGTTTCAAGAATTTATACCTGTTATGAATATTCTTAATTTACAATATAAATATCATTTCCTAGAAGGAAATTATTCTTTTTTAAGAAAGATAACTACAACAAATGATTTACAGTAAATTACAAAGAATTTAAAATAAAAAATGTTCTCTAAAGTTAAAAATTTTAAAAATATATTTTCCCGCATTTTAGAAAATAAAATGAGGGAAAATATTTTCTATGGAAAAATAATTTGAAAACAAGATTTTTACATCATTTTTTTTAACAGTATGGGAAATGTTCGCATCATTTTTTTTTTAGATTTTTAGTTTTTTTTATTTTTAATTTATTTTTAAATTTTATGTTTTAAAATTATAAAAAAAAATCTGTAAATATTTTAAAAATTACGAGCATATTATTTTACAGTATATTTATGCTATAAATTAAAAATCATATATATATTTTTAAAAATAAAAAGAGCATATTGTTTTACGATGTATTTTATAATGATTGTCAAATTGTGAAATTATCATATACACTGAATGCATATTTTTAATATCATATAACACGCTCATATTTTTTAAAATTTTTAAAAATAATATAAAATATCTTTATATAAAATAAAATAAAGATGCATCATTGTAATATTTGTAATTATTATACTCAAGAATCAAGAAAAATTAGAAACCATTACAATTCACAAAAACATATTAAAAATATAAATGCTATAAATAATCCTAACACTAATAATGATTTGATTTGTAGTATCTGTAAAAAGGAATATAAATATTTGACCAGTTTGAAAAAACATCAAGTGAATTGTAATCAGATTGAAAATAGTAGTTTAGTTAATGATAAAATTAACGAACTTAAAAAAGATTATGAATATAAATTAGAAATTGAAAAATTAAAATTAGAATTAAAAACCGAACAGTTAAAAACTGAATATGAGCATAAATTAGAAATTGAAAGACTCAAAAGTGAATTAAAGCTTAAAAATCAAGAGTGTGAAACTTTAAAGATAACTACTACCAATAGTAATAATAACAATAAAATAACAAATAACAATATAACAAACAATATAAATATCTCTAAATTAGATTTTTTAAATACTAATTTTTGTAATGTTTTAAACATTGATGATTTCATTGAAAATTATAAGAATACATATTGTTTAACTAAAGAAGAAACTCAAATTTTACTTGATAATTCTTTAATGGGTGGTTTAGATAATTGTATAACAACATTAGCTTGTTATTTACAACGAATAGCTCATAAAATGTATATAGATTTAAAAGAAAGTAATTTAACTATTAAGGAAGCTATAATGCCTATATTATTAGTAGATGGTTCAGCCCGTAGTCATTATGAAAAAAATGACACTAAATGGATTAGAACCCAATCAATGGATAAAATAAAAGTAATTTATAACATCACAACTGATCAAATTTTTGAGCATCATAAAACACATCTACTTTATAATGGTTATCAAAGGAAGAAAATTCAAAATGGTATTTTGAAAATGTGTGATTATGCTAGATTAAATAACTTAAAAAATGATTTTTATAAAAAACAAACTATAAAAAATCAAGAATCATCATCTAAAGAAATAACCAATAATGATAATAACAATCAAGAAAATAACAATCAAGAAATTAATGATGAATATGAAGAAGAAAGCGATTATGACACTGATGAAACTGATTATTATGAAGATGAAGATAATTAAAAATATCATAACCTCAAAAATAATATTATTCATCTATAACAACATCCGAGCAAACCCTACATAATAATCAAAAGTTTTTGACAAAACTTTTTTCTAAAAAGTTTAGCTAAAGCTCTTACAGCAAAGATCATATGTGTTACTGGTTAATCCTTGTTATCAAGCGCATGAACTAAATGGATGACCAATTAATTATTAAATTTAATAATTATAAAATATTTAATTATCAACCATTTCTTTTATTTTTTCAACCATTTTATAAATATTATGATGATAGGCAGTTGTATTAAAATCACTGTTTAAAAATTCTTCAACTTTATCTGCTCTTTGTTGGATATTTAATTTATATTTTTCACTATCAATATAAATTCCAGTCTTTCGAGTTAAAGAATTTCTATTTTCAGCATTAAATTTAGCAACTTCATCATACATATCATTGATAGTATTTTCCATAATAGCAAGTTGTCGTCCTGTATTATAAGCTTGTTTAGTTTCTTGGATGAGTTCTATTAATGCATTTTTCATTTCGCAACAATAATTTTTAAAGCTTTCGTCCATTTGATTTGCATACATAGCACAAGCATAACTATCTTTTTCATCCATAAATGGCTTTGCATTTTCTAAAGCATTAAGCCCATATACAACTGCTTTTATCAGATGTTTTCCTGCTTTTTTAATATTACTATTTTGATGGGTTTGCCATTTCTTAATAATTATAGGTAGTTCACTAATGCTAAGATGAACATATGTTGATTTGCAATATAAACTATCATTATATTCTCCTAAAAATGTCTTAAATATTTGAAATTCTTGATTTAATTTACTAAAATTAAGATCTGTAAATTCATTAAAATTAGTATCAGCACTATATTTGTAGTGAAAATACCTATAATTATTTTTTATAAAATCAAATGTAATATCAGCCTTATAGAAATTTGTTTCCATATAATGGTTTAATTTATCTTGTTCTTTTTCTTGTTGAATTTTCTGAGATAAATTCTGATTCTGATATTTTTCTCTAATTTCTTTCTCTTCACGCATAGTAGCTGGATTAGAACCAGAAGAACAATAATGTATATGAGGTCTGCTGTCATTGTCTTTATAATTAATACCAGCTTGCATCGTTCCACCTAATGTTGCACCTTGAATTATACCACCAATAAAATCACCAGTCGTTCCTTTTTTCTTTTCTTCAGCAGGTTTCTTTTCATATTTAACCATTGTAGTCATACCATAAGTATGAGCTGTAATTCCTGCTGGAATAGCAACAATCGCAACAGGTGGACATACTACTGATACAACAATTGAACCAACAAGTCCTAAAAATCCACCCAGACCAGATCCTTTAGATTCTTCTTCAGATTGAGCGTTTCCCATATTGATATATGTTAATGATTATTATTTAATATAATTGTTATTATAAACATTCAATTTTGATTATATATTCAAAAATCTAAAAATACAATTTTTTCTAGTTATTAAATAATAAGAATGTCAAATTCTAAAACAAAAAAAAATTACATCAAATTAACAAAACAAAGAAACGTAAATTTTCTAAAGCAACTACACTAAAAAACTTAGATATTGATATAATAGAAAAATATTCCAAAAAATATTCAAACAAAAATAAAAAAAATCTAGAATCAATTGTTTATAATAATCAATATAAACATCTATTTTATTATGGAGATATGAGTTTAGAAGAAATAAAACCAATAATAGATGACTTATTATCCTTTTCAATAAATGATAAAGATAAACCGTTTAAAGGTATTGTTTTACATATTCATTGTGGAGGTGGTGATACTAATGCTGGTTTAACATTATATAATATTTGTAAAAATGTTAATTATCCTTTATTTTTATATACAGAAGGTCAATCTGGATCAGCATCAACTTATTTATCATTTTGGTTTAAAGATTGTAAAATAATTGCACCATATTCAACAACATTTATTCATCAAATGAATGATAATGAAAAAGGACAAAGTGACGAATTATATTTTAAACGTGATATATTAGAAAAAATGAATGAAATGTTTTGTAAAAATTATAGTAAATATAGTTATTTATCTGAAAATGAAATTAAAGAAATAATAAATTATGATTTTTTAATGTCATCAAATGAATGTCTAAAATTAGGATTAATAAATATGATATTACCAATTATACCAAACGAAAAGAAAAATAAAAAAACATATAAAGATGATAAAAATTTATTTGTATTATCAGCAAGTCAATGGAAAGAATATTCAGATTCAAAAGAGATAATAACACAAATTTATGATTGTTTATTTAATAATATGAATCCTGTTATTAATATTAGTGATTTTAATCAAGGTTTAGATGGTGTTAAAGAACTTACAATGGTTTTACCATTAATAAATATATGTTCAACTTTTCCAAATAAAATTACAGCAATTATAAATGCTCCAATTAATGAATCAAGTGTATTATTCGCAATTTGTTGTTCATATAGAAAAATGTCAAAAAATAGTATGTTTATTATAAATTTTACAAATATTATTGGTGAAGATTGGCAACCTAAAATGCAATCTAGAATTAAATATTATAAAACATATTCTAAAATAATTAATGATATATTTAGTCAATTCTCAAAATTGCCATCTGATATACTTGATAATATAATGACTAAAAGATTTTTACTATCACCGGATGAATGTTTAAAATATAAATTAGTTGATGAACTATTTTAATTTTATTTCTATTTTTATATTAAAATGGCTACAAAAAGCAATAAAGTATCTAGAAAACATAAATATTTACATTTAAAAAAACATAAAAAGACAAATAAACAAAATAAAATCACAAATGAACATAAACCAATTATAATACACGTTGATGGTATTCCAGGATCTGGAAAAACATATATATGTTCTAAAATAACATTACCAAATAGTATTTGTGTAGATAATGATGACATCGTATTGTATGCCAAAAATTATATTGATTCATTATTAGGAACTAGTCAAAAAATGCCAAGCACTTTTAATTCAGTTAATAAAATAATAAAGAAAAAAGTAGATGAAATTATTGCAGATAATATATCAAAAGGTATTAAAATAATTATATTTGTTGGTGTAAGATTTATGGTTGATACAGCATTAAATAATGCTAATTATAAATATTTTATTCGATTAAATGACCTTGGAACAACATTCAGACGAGTTTTTACTCGCGAAACAGAAAAAATCATCAATAAAGGTGATGAAATTAAAAAAATTATAAATAATTCTAAAATAGAAGAAATTAAATTAGATGATATGGTACATAGAATAACTAATCTAGCATTACCATATCCACCAGAATTTTTGGAATATAAAAAACATTATAAACGAGCTTTAGGAATTTGTAAAAAAAATAATTACAAAATTATGACACAAGAACAAATAATCAACGAAATTAATCAGTTATCAAAATAAAAAATTATATGATAGATCATTATCCAGGTAATTTAATTTAATCTATATATGAACTATTTTAATTTTATTTCTATTTTTTATATATCTATATTTTTACTTTTCAATATAAAGTAATTATGATTTATTATATAATTAGTTAAATATCATAATTAAATGGTAGATACTTATCCAGGTAATTTAATTCCATTAATAGCTGAAGGAGCTATGAATCAGTTATTTCCAAATAATTTTTCAACAAATTCTAATTTAATTAATGCTACTTCAAATGCAAATCAGACTATTAATAGAACTTGTGATGCTATAATTATAGATGGTTTAATAATACCAAAAACAGTTAATCTAAATAATATACAAAATTTTCAAATAATTATTGGAGGTCAAATTATATATAATTTACCATTTGATATAATAAATAATATTTTTAATATTAAAGATACTAATAATAATTATATAATATCAATCAAAAAAGAGTTATTAGTTTTTAATTCAAGTAATGATCATTTAAAAAATAATTTAATAATTCCTTTAATAGCATTACAATTTCATGATGTTAATTTTAATTTAATATCATTAGATCATTTTGAATATAAAATTATTGCTAAAAATATCAATTATCAAAATAATATTAGACAATCATTAGCAACTAATCAACATTATTGTGATATATATCAATATCAAGAATTTGATATAAATAATTCTGAAAATATAATTACTCCACAATTAGTATCAATTGGATTATATATTAAATTAAATGATAAATTATCAAATTATAAATTATATCTAAATGAACATATAAATAATGTAATTACAGAAGAATTAATTGAATTTTATAATTTTTTAAGTTATAAAAAAGAAGAATGGACTATTGAACATTCAAATGCTTTAAATTCATCATTAAATAAATATTTACCAACAGAATTAATTTTACTTATTGAATCATTTATTGATAAAAATAATGAATATTTATACTATATCCCATTTAATTTATGCAATAATATAACAACAGATGGAACGATTAATTTTAGCAGAATTGATAATGTTAAAATAAAATTAATAACAAAAAATAATAATTATAATGGTAAAATCTATATAAAAAATATAAATAGATTACAAATTCGAGATGGTTTATGTGCTTTAATATTTGCACCATTATAATATAAATCAAATTTTTAAATTTCTTGTGAATTTGTTTGAAATAATGGTCCAATAATAGAATCTTCATCTTTTACAATAATATCATATAATTGGCATAATTTATCATTAGTTTTAATATAATTTGGTAATGACCATTTTATTCCTCCTATATGTGTTAATTCTTTTTTTAATTTTTTTGATATATATATTGTAAAATTATCATAATTACTTTTTGATATTTTTTTATTTGTTGAATTGTGTTATGTGTTATTCAAAATCGATAATATCGATTTTGAATAATCGCTAACATCTTTGGGTGTGGAGTTCAAAATTAACAATTTTGAACTCCACATTTAAAATGCCGTTTTTAAGGCAAGTAATAATATATTTTTTTTATTTCATTCTTTCCAAATAATCTCTAACACGTGAATAATGTATATAATCAACACAAAAATGCTTATCACATATATTGAAATATGTTACTTCATTATCTTCTATATCACATCTATCACATTTAGTAATTTTCCGAATTTAACCAAGTAAATCTAGCATATGGTAATTCATAATCGTCATAACTACTAATATCATGAAAATAACCACGTAATTTAATATTATTACTAATAAAAAATTCAATATATTTAGTGTATTCATCCTCATGACCATCGTATTGTTTACATATTTCAACAACTGTTTCTCCTTGTTGTTCAATATATTTTTTCAAATTATGATATTTGATGTAATGTGTTTCATTAAGAAACTTATTCAAGTCAAATACACGTGTTTTCATATTATTAAATAATAATAATAATTCTTTAATATATTATTAAATATTAATATTTAATATATTTAAAACTTAATATTTAAAAGTCGGCATTTTAAATGTGCAAAGGTGTAAAATCCATGTATTTTAAATATTTTTGAGGATTTGCTTTAACATCATAGTAATAATTAGTATCAAACTCTTTAGGAACTATTTTATTTCTATTTTCTTTGAGCCATTCTTTAAATTTTTCATCACAATCTTCTGTATTGTCAATTATGGATGTCTTTAATTTTTTTAAGTCTTTAAATAACTGCTTTTTGAAATCTTTATTTTCAATTTCTTTTTTATATTTATGTTTAAAAATAGAATTAATGTATCTATTAACATAATCAAAAAAATGCATTTTAATATTGTTTTCAATCGCGGTTATCATAGATGTAGCATAATAATCTAATACAGAAGATAAATTCAATCCATTTTCTAATTCATCAAATATATATAACTTTTTAAATTCTTCATATAATTGTAAATTATTTCCTTTTGGTTTAGGTCCAGATGAAGATTTGACAATTGATTTAAAAGCCATTTTAATTGTATCAAGTGTAATATGAGGAATATCTATGTTATTATGATATTTATCTAAAATCCATAATCTGATTAACATATATGCTTTAGTTGTTATAATATTAGTTCTATATACAGCATTGTTAATAGTATTAAATGTAGTTTGGTCATTTTGTTTAAGGGTTTTATATAAAGGTAATTTAATACATTTATATTTGTCAGGTGGTTCTTTTAGTTGTTGAGACATTTTAATCTTTTATATTAAATAAAAGAAATTAATCTTATATAGTTTTATTATAACTATTTATTTTAAAAATAAAAATTAAACGCAATAAAAAAAATTATTTCAAATATTGATATTCACCATTTATTGGTAAATCGTTTATGTTAAAAGGATCTATTGTCATATTGATAAAATAATCTTTTCTAACAATATACAATAATTTAGTATTTGGGTCCCAATCACTTTTATAATTTCCATGAGCATTTAATTGTCTCATATGTGGATTATTTCTATCATAATAAGAACAAGCATCATTTTTTGTTTTAAATTTGGCTTTCATATATCCTAAATGTTCAAATTTACCATTTTTTGATAACCAACCATCATTTCCATCTTTATCAGAAATAAATTTAACAACTTCTAATACATAATTTGTATATAACATTTTATATTAAAATCTTTATAACTAAAAATATACAATGTATTTATATTTGTTCTTTTTTTTTTAATTTATTTTTACGATTCAAATATGCTGTATGTCTATATTCTTTTAGTTTATCTGGATTTTCTTGTTTTAATTTTTCTAAATAAGCTTTACCTTGTTTTTTTACTTCATCTTTATGATCTTCATAATATTTTTTATGAGCATCACTATTGGTATATTTTTTTATACGTTCTTCTAATTCTTTAACTTTATTTTTTAATATTTCATTTTCATTGATTAATAATTCCATTTTATTATCATGTATTATATCCATTTTTTAATACTATAATATATTAAAAGTTTCAATTTTTCTTTAAATTAAATTATACTTTATATAAAGATGTAAATGGTGGTTTAAAAACAACAAATATACTTGATTTTTTAAATAAATATATTAATGATAAATATAAAAATCATTTAATTATAATGGATAATGCAGTTATTCATAAGTCACATAAAATAAAAGATCTAATTGAGTCAACTGGTAATAAGTTATTATATTCAGTACCATATAATCCGACAACAAACGCAATAGAGGAATTTTTTAGTCAATTAAAACATTATATTAAAAAAGAAAGTCCTAAAACAGTAGATGATATTGAAAAAGTATTAATTGATATAATAAAAAATAAAATAAAAAAAGAACATTTA
>JACCDM011285645.1_pt1 | contig 60213 bp, 50 predicted proteins | sample 7445851 | NCBI WGS metagenome assembly JACCDM01 (sample SAMN15323438, study PRJNA562643) | freshwater metagenome | isolation source: river surface water | place: USA:Blue River Watershed | collected 2017-08-16
CGCGAATCTGTTAGCGGGGTTGCACCTAACGGAAAGCAACGAAAAACTGCGCCGAATCCCAACAGGACCGGCCCGAAGTGGGGCGCCGTTAGCAAGGAGTCGCCCGCAAGGCAAGCTTTTGCGCGCCCTTGCAGGCGGCCCGCCAACCAGCGCGGCACGGGCAGCATGGCGGAAAAGTGGACAGAGTGGACAGTGAGTCCACTTTTCCCAGCAGGCTGGAACTGCCGGAATTGCTGAGTTTCCGCCCCGGGTTCGCCGCGAATGTCGAGATGCCAAAATAAAAAGAACACCCCGGCGCAGCTGTGTCGGACCGCCGCCGATAAACTGGGAGGATTTACGAAGGGGAAAGAGCCAGCTGCACTTTTAGCAGGCAGCGGGGATGTAGGAAAATCGCCGGGCCGCCCGCCCTTGCCGCTGATGATGGCGACGCCCCTCCAGCCGTGACCCGGCACGTGATGCAGGGCATGGCCATTGTATTTGCACGCGATGGATCATTCCTCACACATTTTTGTTGTACATATACAACGAATCGCATAGAAGACAGGCATGCTGTTCAACCGCATCAATCTGTTTCGTCAGGAACGGGGCTGGTCTCGCAAGGAGCTGGCCGAACTGGTTTCGGTCAATCCGCAAACCATCGGCTATCTGGAACGGGGCGATTACCGACCCACCGTGGAACTGGCGCTGAAACTGGCGCAGGCCTTTGGCGTCAGTGTGGAAACGCTGTTTGCGCTTGAGCCCTTCCCTTCGCTTGCCGCGCAGCTTGATCGCAAGGCGGCTCAGGAGACCCGCGATGACCAGGACTGAAACCGGCCGATTTATCCGCATCAACCAAAGCCCACGCGCGGCCCGGATCATGGGCGGCTATGCCCTGATCGCCATGCACGGCTGGTTCTTTGCCAAACTGGGCCTGCCTTCGGCCGATGGTTCGGCTGAAGTGATTGTGGGCCTGGCCGCGCTGACCGGGATGATCACCAGCATCCTGTTCTTCCTGGGCACCTATGGCGTGATGGCCAATGCGCCTGATGCCATGCTGGACGAACGCGAACTGGCTGATCGCAATAGGGCGTATTTTTCGGCTTTCAAATATATCGTCGGCATGGCGATCCTGGGCGGGGTAATTCCCGAATTTCTGGCCAAGGTGATCGGGTTTGAACTCTCGGTCGGCGTGCTCAAAAACTATATCTTCCTGATCTTCACCACCGCACTGGTCCTGCCAGGGTTCTTCCTGGCTTGGTCGGCGCGGGAAGACACTTAAACACCGTGCCGCGTCACCTCCGCAGGGATGGGGTGACGCAGCAGGTTTAGTCAGGCTAAACCCCCGCCCCAGGGGGACGCATGAACACCACTTTCACCTTGGCCGACTGGGCCGTACTCGGCCTTTACGTGGCGCTACTCGCCGCCGCGGGCTGGCTCACGACGCGGCGGGGAATGCAGTCCGAGGACTATTTCCTGGCCGGGCACCATGCGCCGACCTGGCTGGTCGCGATCTCGGTGCTGTCCACGGTCCAATCGGCAGCGACGTTCCTGGGCGTGCCGGACTTCGCCTATCGCGGCAACTTCACCTATGTCGGCGGGGTCTTTTCGACCCTGGTAGCGGCCTGGCTGGTGGGGCATTGGCTGATGCCCAAATTCTATGCCGCCGGGGTGACAACGGTTTACGAGCTGCTGGAAGCGCGGTTTGACGCGACGGCGCGGCGGGCGGCGGCGGGGATGTATCTGGTCGGGCGGATCCTGGCGAGTGGAGCGCGGCTCTATCTGGCGGCGATTGCCGTTTCGATGATCCTGTTCCTGGACGTGGCCCCCGGGCACATGCTGATCGCCATGATGATCCTACTGGTCTTCGGGCTGGTCTTCACCTTCATGGGCGGGCTCAATTCGGTGATCTGGAGCGACCTGGTGCAGGTGGTGCTTTATGTCGGCGCGGCGCTGTTGGTGGCCTGGTTCCTGTGGGATCACCTGCCGATGACCATGGCCGAGGCGATCACCGCTTTGCGCCACGCGCCGGATGGCAAGGACAAGCTGGCGCTGATCGATCCCTCACCCAGCCTCTCTGCGCCATTCGGCCTGTGGGCCGTGCTGACCGGGGTGGTGCTGCTCAACTTTGCCAATGCTGGGCTGGATCAGGATACCACCCAGCGCGTGCTGGCCTGCCGCGATGCGCGGCAAGGCACCCGCGCGCTGGTGGTCTCGGCCTGGGCCTCGCTGCCGGTCATCCTGCTGTTCTTGGGCCTAGGCGCGCTGTTGTGGCTGCATTACCAGGGCAACGCTGCCGGCACCTTCAACGGCGAGAAGGTCACCGTGTTCATGCATTACATCCTTACCGAACTGCCGCCCGGTTTGCGCGGGTTGGTTACCGTGGGGGTGATCGCGGCTGCGGCGATCAATTCGGGGTTGATCTCGATGTCGGCCGTGCTGGTCAACGACCTGTACCGGCCCTTTGCTGGGGAGCGGAGCGAAGCACATTTCGTGCGGATGGGGCGGATCGCGACCGTGGCACTGGGCCTAGCGCTGTTCGCCATGGCGGTGCTGTCCTATTATTGGCAGCGCTATGCCGACACCGCGTTGCTCGACTTCGTGCTGGGGGTGATGGCCTTTGCCTATTCGGGGCTGTTGGGGGTTTACGGCGTTGCACTGTTTTCGCGGCGCGGGTCTTCCAGCAGCGTGCTGGCCGCCTTTGCCGCAGGCTTCCTGACCGTGCTGGCCTTCCAGCCCTATGTGATCGACGCGCTGGGCCTGCCGCTCGCACTGAAGGCAGTGGCCTTCCCCTGGCATCTGTGTCTGGGGACCGTGGTGGCGGCGCTGGTGTGTTTGGCCGCGCCGGGGAAGCGCGCCTCAACGTAATCCCGCCCCCGGGGGCAGGGATTGGTAGTAGCCTATCGATTTAGTCGGGGCTAAGGCACCGCAATGACTGCCCAGCCATCATTCGTGGTCGCATCGCTCTTTGTCGCCGCTGGCGGCGGGGTGGGTGCGTGGCTGCGCTTTGCCGCCGGGCGGATGATTGGTGCCACGCCCTTTCCGGTGGCAACACTGACCATCAACGTGCTGGGCAGCATTGCCATGGGGCTGCTGGCTGGCTGGCTTGCCCGGCATAGCGACGGTGGCGAACAGTGGCGGCTGCTGCTGGGCGTTGGCGCGCTGGGCGGCTTCACGACCTTTTCCGCATTCAGCCTGGAAATTGCGCTGATGATCGAACGCGGCGCCATGACACAGGCCGCGATCTATATTGCCCTCTCGCTGCTTGGCGGCGTGGGGGGACTGTTTGCCGGGCTGGCCCTGGCGCGAGGAATTGCATGAGTATCCTTCGACAGGCTCAGGACGAGCGGAACGTTCGCCAGTTCACCGTCCAGCATGATGATGACGGAGTACGGCTGGACCGCTGGTTCAAGCGCCACTTGCCGCAGATCGGCTTTGCCATGATCAGCCGCTGGGCCCGCACCGGGCAGATCCGCGTGGATGGCAAGCGCGCCGATCCGGCCGACCGCTTGTCCGCCGGCCAGGTTGTCCGCGTCCCGCCGGGCGGCGATGCCCCGGCCAAGGGCGGCGCCAAGCCCCGCCGCGAATTGAGCGAGGAAGAGATCGCCAAGGCCGAGGCGATGGTCATCACCCAGGACCGCGCGGCCATCGTGCTCAACAAGCCCCCCGGCCTTGCGACTCAAGGCGGGTCGGGCATGAAGGAGCATGTCGACGGGCTGCTGGAGGCCTTTGCCCATGATGGGCCGCGCCCACGGCTGGTCCACCGGCTCGACAAGGATACCTCAGGCGTCCTCTTGATCGCGCGCACCCCGGGCAGCGCGGCCTATTTTTCCAAGCGCTTTTCCGGGCGCACGGCGCGCAAGATCTATTGGGCGATCATCACCGGGGTGCCGGATATTGCCGATGGCCTGATCGAACTGCCGCTGGCCAAGCAGCCGGGCACTGGCGGCGAGAAGATGATGGTCGACAAGAGCGGCGAAGGCCAGAGCGCCCGTACCCGCTACCGCGTGCTCGACCGCGCGGGCAATCGTGCCTGCTGGGTTGAGCTGCAACCGCTGACCGGGCGCACCCACCAGTTGCGCGTCCACATGGCGGCGATCGGCCACCCGATCGTGGGTGACGGCAAGTATGGCGGGCCGGATGCCTTCCTGTCCGGCTCGATCAGCCGCAAGATGCACCTCCATGCCCGCCGCCTGATCATCGACCATCCCGATGGCGACGTGATCGACGTGCGCGCTGACCTTCCCGAGCATTTCGCCAACACAATGGCCAGCCTAGGCTTCGACGAGGACGACGGCGATGCCCTGCCCGAGCCCTACAAGCCCGGCAAAGCCGACGAAAAGCAGGCCGCCAAGGCCCACGCCAAGCAGGTCCGCAAGGAACGCCGCGGCGAACGGCGCGGCCGTGCCGATGGACGCGTGGCAACCCGCAAGCCGCCTACGAAGCGCGGCCCGACCAAGGGCAAAGGATCGCCGGGCTTGAAGAAGGCCGGCCCCAAGCCAACCGGTAAGCGCTGATGCGGAGCCTTGCCCGGTGAGCCAACGCCTTGCCGTATTCGATTGCGATGGCACGCTGGTCGATGGCCAGGCGGCAGTCTGCGCCGCGATGGACGCGGCCTTTCTCGCCCATGGCCTGCCTTATCCCGATCGCCATCTGGTCCGCCGCAGTGTTGGCCTGAGCCTGCCGCAAGCTGTACGCGCGCTGCTGCCCGATGCCGACGAAGAGCTGCGCCAGGCCATCGACCTGGCCTATCGCGGCGCCTTCCGCGCCGCGCGCGAGGCGGGGGAACTGGTCGAGCCGCTGTATAACGGTGTGCGCGAGCTGCTTGAGCGTCTGCTTGACGATGGCTGGCTGCTGGGCGTGGCGACTGGCAAGTCGGACCGGGGACTGGAGCATTGCCTGGCCACGCACGGCTTGAGCCGCCATTTCGTGACACTGCAAACTGCTGATCGCCATCCGTCAAAGCCCCATCCGGCCATGCTGGAAGCTGCGCTGTTCGAGGCCGGGGCGCTGCCAGGCAGCGCCGTGATGATCGGCGACACAGCCTTTGACATGGCTATGGCCGTCAACGCCGGGGTGCGCGGACTGGGCGTGGACTGGGGTTATCACACCCCGGCCGAGCTGTCCGATGCCGGTGCCGAGGCGGTGGCCCGCAATCCGCTGCACCTGCTGGAGCTGCTGTAATGAACGCAGACGATACCCGCGCCCGCAATCGCTTCATCGCCATCCAGCTTGTCCGGCTTGGCGGTGTTGCCATGGTCCTGCTGGGCCTGTTGGTGATGAACGAACGGATCGACTGGCCGCGCGAGGTCGGCTTCGTCCTTGCCGCGCTGGGCCTGTTCGAGGCGCTGCTCGCGCCGCTGCTGTTATCGCGAAAGTGGAAGACCCCCGCCGAATGAAGCGTTTCTACAAGGAAGCACAGGCCGCCCCGATGGAAGGTGGCTGGCAGGTTCAGCTGGATGGGCGCGGCGTGAAGACTGCGGGCGGCCTGCCGCAGATCGTGCCCAGCCAAGCGTTGGCCGCAGCCCTTGCCGCTGAATGGGCCGCGCAGGAAGAAACCATCGTACCCGCCGGCTTCGTGCTGCGCGACATGGCCGACTATGCGATCGATGTTGTCGCGCCCGATCCGGCCGCGCTGCGCGGGGGCCTGTTGCGTTATGCCGAAACCGATACGCTCTGCTATCGCGCCGATCCGGGCGAGGCGCTGCACAGGCGCCAGCTGGAACGGTGGGAGCCGCTGCTGGCCGCTGCCGAAACACGCGACGGGGTGCGCTTTACCCGGATCAGCGGGATCATCCACCAGTCCCAACCGCCAGAGACGCTGGAGCGGCTGGGCGACCGGCTGGAGCGGCTTGATCCCTTTACTCTTGCCGCACTCAACACCCTGACCTCGCTCGCCTGCTCGCTGGTGATTGGCCTGGCGGCGCTGGAACCGGGCGGCGATGCCGGCGCGCTGTGGATCGCGGCTGAACTGGAAGAGGAATGGCAGGCCGAGCAATGGGGCCGCGATGCCGAGGCCGAGGAACGCCGCGCCCGCCGGGCCAAGGCCTTTGCCGATGCCGCGCAGTTCGCCGCCCTCGTGCGAAACGATTGACCTTCTTAACCGCGCGCTTAGACAGGTTTCTTCCTGCAACCCAAGGAGAGGAACAAGGGCCATGTACAGCCACATGATGGTGGGCGCGAATGACATTGATCGCGCCAAGACGTTTTACGATGCGCTGTTTGGCGCGGTGGGCGGCAAGCCCGGGATCGTCGATCCCAAGGGCCGCCTGATCTACATGCACAATGGCGGCATGTTCCTGGTCACCAAGCCGATCGACGGTGCGGACGCGACCCCGGGCAACGGCATGACCATCGGTTTTGCGATGACCAGCCCGGCCGAATGCGATGCCTGGCACGCCGCAGGCCTTAGCGCTGGCGGCAAGGCGATCGAAGACCCGCCGGGCGTGCGCGAAGGCGCAGGGATGAAGCTGTATCTGGCCTACCTGCGCGATCCGGATGGCAACAAGCTGTGCGCGCTGCACCGGATGTAATTGTTTGAGTTAACGGCAACCGGGCGCGCCTGTGGCCGCCCGGCGCCAACTGCTAGGCCGCGCCGCGCGAGAGCAGGAATACCGCGTGCTCGGCACGCCAGCTGGCGGCAGCAGCGCTGATCCGCTTGTCGCCCGAAAGAAACCACGCCCCCTCCACTGTCAGGTGCTTGGCCGCGACCAGATCGCGGAAGTCGCTGACCGTCACGTGGTGGATGTTGGGCGTTTCATACCAGGCCACCGGCAGCAGCCGCGTCACTGGCATCCGCCCATGCCACATCAGGCTGGCCCGTACCCGCCAGTGGCCGAAGTTGGGAAAGCTGACAAAGGCCTTGCGCCCGACCCGCAGCAATTCATCCAGCACCTGATCCGGCCGCTTGGTGGTCTGCAGGGTCTGCGACAGGATTGCATAGTCAAAGGCGGCGTCGGGATAGTCGACCAGGTCCGTATCGGCATCGCCCTGCATGACCGACAGGCCTTTGGCGACGCATTCGGCCACGTCGAGCGGATCCAGCTCCATGCCCCGCGCGTCGACGCGGCTGCCATCACGCAGCGCCGCCATCAGCGCACCATCGCCGCAGCCGATATCAAGGACGCGGGCGCCCGGCGCGACATTGGCGGCGATCACCGCAAGGTCAGGACGCAGCTTGCTCATTGTTTCAGGAACCCGGCAATCACCCGATCAAGCGCCGGGACATCGAGCAGGAAGCTGTCATGCCCGAACGGGGCGGACAGTTCGACAAAGCTGACCGGCGCGCCAGCGGCGTTCAGGGCATGGGCGATCGTGCGACTTTCGGCCGTGGGATAAAGCCAGTCGGTATCGAAGCTAACCAGGCAGAACCTCGCCTTGCTCGCCCGGAACGCATCGGCCAGCCGGCCGCCATGCTCTTCGGCAAGGTCGAAGTAATCCATCGCCCGCGTGATGTAGAGATAGCTGTTGGCATCAAACCGGTCGGTAAAGCTCAACCCCTGATGGCGCAGGTAGCTTTCGACCTGGAAATCGGCATCGAAGCCAAAGGTCTTTTCCGTACGATCCTGCAGCTTGCGCCCGAACTTTTCGTGCATCCCCTCTTCGGAGAGGTAGGTGATGTGCGCTGCCATACGGGCCACGGCGAGGCCATTGTCCGGCCCCTTCCCGCCACCATAATAATCGCCGTTCTTCCACTTGGGATCGGCCATGATCGCTTGCCGGCCAACTTCGTGGAAAGCAATATTCTGCGCCGTATGGCGGGCCGTGCTGGCTATGACCTGTGCGGCACGGGTCCGTTCCGGCCAGTTGGCGGCGAAGGACAGCGCCTGCATCCCGCCCATCGATCCGCCGACCACGCTGTGCAGTTGCTCGATCCCCAGCGCATCAAGGATGCCCACCTGCGCCCGCACCATGTCGCGGATGGTGATCACTGGAAAGCGCATGGCATAGGGCTGGCCATCGGGGCCAAGGCTGGCCGGCCCGGTCGAGCCATAGCAGCCGCCCAGAACATTGGCGCAGATCACGAAGAACCGGTCGGTATCGATCGGCTTGCCCGGCCCGACCATCCGCACCCACCAACCCGGCTTGCCGGTAACCGGATGCGGGCTGGCCACGCACTGATCGCCGGTCAGGGCATGGAAGATCATCACCGCGTTCGATTTTGCGGCGTTAAGCGCGCCGTAAGTCTCATAGGCAACGCGCACGCCGCCCAGCGCCTGCCCGCCATCAAGGGTGAGCGGCAGGGCGTGCTCCAGCACGTGGCTTTGGGCCATAAGGGCTTCGGCATCGGACATGATCCGGGATTGGGGGAGCGCGAGCATGCTGTCAATTGCCCGTAAGCCTGCTAAGGGCGCGTGCACTATGACTATCGCCCCTGCTCCCAAGCCCTGGATCGCAGCGATCCATGCCTATGTCCCCGGCAAGGCCGCGGGTGCGGACGGACGGCTGCTTGTTAAGCTTTCGGCCAATGAAAACCCGCTGGGAACCAGTCCAGCAGCAATGGCAGCCCAGTCCAAGGCGCAAGTGCCAAGCCTCTATCCCGATCCGGGCAGCACCGATCTGCGCGAGGCCCTGGGCGCGCTGCACCGGATTGATCCGGCGCGGATCGTCTTGGGCACCGGATCTGACGAGCTGCTCAACCTCGCTGCACAGGGCTACGCCGGCCAGGGTGACGAAGTGCTGTTCTCGCGCTTCAGCTTCGCGGTTTACGATATTGCCGCGCGCCGCTGTGGGGCCGTGCCGATCGAAGCGCCGGACAAGGATTACGGCAGCGATGTCGATTCCCTGCTGGCGGCCGTGACCGAGCGGACCCGGGTCGTGTTCCTCGCCAACCCCAACAACCCGACCGGAACCTACCTGCCCGCCAGCGAAGTAGCCCGGCTCCACGCCGGCCTTCCGGCTGACGTGCTGTTCGTGCTGGATCAGGCCTATGCCGAATACCTGACGGCGGAGCAGGACGACCAGGGCCTGACGCTGGCGGCGGCGCACCAGAACGTGCTGGTCACCCGCACCTTTTCCAAGATCTATGGCCTGGCAGGTGAGCGGATCGGCTGGGCGACCGGCGCGCCGGGGCTGATTGACACCCTGAACCGCATCCGCGGGCCGTTCAACGTGACCAACAGCGGCCAGGCCATGGCGCTGGCGGCTGTTGCGGATCAGGATTTCGTGGCCGCATCGCGCGACCACAACCGTGCCGAGCGGGCCCGTTTTGCCGCTGCGATCGAAGCGCTGGGCAATCACGGCCTGCGCGCCGTGCCGAGCGAGGCTAACTTCCTGCTGGTGCTGTTCGAGGGCGCACTGAGCGCCGAGGCAGCCTATAACGGGCTAGCCGAACGCGGTTATATCGTGCGCTGGCTGCCCAATCAGGGGCTGGGCCACGCCTTGCGCATCTCCATCGGCACCTCCGAGCAGATGGACGCAATCGCCGCTGCACTGCGCGAGATGGCGGAGGCTGTGCGATGAGTTTTGAGCGCGTCGCGATCATCGGGCTGGGCCTGCTGGGCGGGTCGATCGGTCTGGCTGTGCAGGAACAGCTGCCTGCAATGGCCACCACCGGCTGGGATCGTGATCCCGCCACCCGCGCCCGCGCCGCCGAACGCGGGCTGGTCAGCACGGTGTGCGAAACCGGTGCTGATGCGGTGGCCAATGCCGACCTGGTGATCTTCTGCGTGCCCGTGGGTGCGATTGGCGAAGTGGCGGCGGAACTGGCAGGCGCGATCCCGGCTGGTGCGGTCATCAGCGACGTCGGTTCGTCGAAGCAAAGCGTGGCCACAGCGCTGGCCGAAGCCCTGCCCGGGCATACAATCATCCCTGCCCACCCGGTGGCGGGTACCGAGCGGTCGGGGCCTGACGCCGGCTTTGCCAGCCTGTTCCACAACCGCTGGTGCATCATCACCCCGCCCGAGGGTGCCGAGGAAGCCAAGGTTGCCGCGCTTTCCGCCTTCTGGGAGGGACTGGGCGCCAAGGTTGAGCTGATGGATGCCCAGCACCACGACCTGGTTCTGGCCGTCACCAGCCACCTGCCGCATCTTATTGCCTATACGATCGTCGGCACGGCATCAGACCTTGAAGGCGTGACCCAGAGCGAAGTGATCAAGTATTCCGCGGGCGGTTTCCGTGACTTCACCCGCATCGCCGCGTCTGATCCGACGATGTGGCGCGACGTGTTCCTGACCAACAAGGACGCGGTGCTCGAAATGCTGCAGCGTTTCAGCGAGGATCTGACCGCACTGCAGCGCGCGATCCGCTGGGGCGATGGCGATAAGCTGTTTGATCTGTTCACCCGCACCCGCGCGATCCGCCGCTCGATCATCGCCGAAGGGCAGGACGACGCCCGGCCGGACTTTGGCCGCAGCGATCACGCGGGTTAGGCCAGCAGGAACACTCCGGCGATCACCCACATCACCGTGGTCGCAAGCCAGCCAATTGCCTTGAGGTGCGGCGACAGCACCAAATTCCCCATGACCTTGGGGTTGGAGGCGATCAGCATCGTCACCACCATCAGAGGCGGGGCAAGCAGGCCATTGACCACCGCCGCCCAATAAAGCGCCTTCATCGGATCGATCCCGATGAAATTGAGCGCGATCCCGCCAGCGGTCGCCAACACGATCACCCCGTAAAAGGCCTTGGCTTCCTTGGGCTTGCGATTCAGGCCTTCGGTCCAGCCGAATGTTTCACTAACCGCATAGGCCGCGCTGCCGGCCAGAACCGGCACAGCCAGCAGGCCGGTGCCGATGATCCCGGCGGCGAACAGGGCAAAGGCCAGGTTTCCGGCAATCGGGCGCAAAGCCTCGGCCGCCTGGGCCGCGCTCTCGATCTCACGCACGCCATTCACGTGCAACGTGGCCGCAGTCGCAATCACGATGCACAGCGCAACAATGTGGGAAAAGCCCATGCCAACCAGCGTATCGAGCCGAATTCGTCGCAGCTCAACCCCGGCCGCCTTGCGCGGACTGACGTGGAGCGGCTTGATGTGGCGGCGGTGCTGTTCTTCCACTTCCTGCCCGGCCTGCCAGAAGAACAGGTAAGGGCTGATCGTCGTCCCGAAAATCGCCACCAATGCCATGGCGTGATCGCGATCAAAGGTGAACTGCGGCACCAGTAAACCCTGGGCCATATTCACCAGCGGTACGTCGGCAACCAGCACCACGCCGACGTAGGCAAACAGGGAAAGCGTGGCCCACTTGAGCACACGGGCGTAGCTGTCATAGCTCAGGAAAACTTCCAGCAGCACGCTAACCACGCCGAAGCCGACGGTATAGGCCAGGACGGGCCCGGGGATCAGCAGCGCGACGACGGCCCCCATCGCACCAAGGTCTGCCCCCAGATTGATGACGTTGGCCACCAGCAGCATGATCACCACGACCCGCAGCAAGGTGGGCGAATAGTGGCGGCGCAGGTTCTGGGCGATCCCGCGCCCGGTCGTCGCCCCAATCCGAGCACAGATCGCCTGGATCGCGGCAAGCAGCGGGAAGCCGAAGACCAGCGTCCAGCCCATGCCATAGCCGAATTGCGCACCGACCTGGCTGTAGGTGCCGACGCCGCTGGGATCATCATCAGCCGCCCCGGTCACCAGCCCGGGTCCGAGAACCTCAAGCGGCGAGCGGGGCTCGCTCTGGCTCACGCGGCAGGGCCGTTCAGGGCGTTGATCGCATCCTGGACGCGGGCTTCGATTTCCTCACGCGGGAGCCCCGGCGGGATCATCTCGCCAATCCGGAACGTTACCGTACCGGGCAATTTCCAGCGCCGATGATAAAGCGGGCCGCTGTTGGTGGCCACTGGCACCACCGGCAGGCCCAGCATCTTGTAAAGGCCAGCAAAACCGGCCTGGAGTTCGCGCCGTTCGCCAAAGGGCACGCGGGTACCTTCTGGGAAGATCACGAGTGGGCGGCCATCGGCGCTGTAAGCCTTGGCCGAGGCGAGCATTTTGCGCAGCGCAGAAGCGCCCTGGTCGCGATGGACACCGATCAGGCCATAGTGCTGGCCGACCTTGCCCCAGACCGGGATGCGGGTCAGTTCCGCTTTCGCAAAGACCGCCGGGCGATCAAAGAAGCCAGGCATGTCAATCGCTTCATAGAACGACTGGTGCTTCATTGCGATCAGGACGGAGCCTTTGGGCATTTGCCCCTCTACTACCAGCTTGATCCCCAACAGGTTCCGCGCGCAGGCCCGGTGAAACCGCGACCAGGCCTCAACCGTGGTGCGAAAGGCATCGTACCGACCCAGCGCGTACTGCGTCGCCGCCAGGAGCACGTAAATCGGGCTGCCGAGGTAGAAGGCCGCATAGAAAAGAATGTTGCGCAGAATAATCATGGCCGGTCACCGCGCCCCTAGCGCGCCCGCGATACTTCGCGCCAGCAGCTTGTTGTATTCGCGCAGCAGGGCGGAAAAACTGGGGCGGGTCCGGACAGCATCGGCAACGATGGCAACCCCTTCGGGCGCCATCCGGTCAAGCTCCATCCGCGCCCGGCGCATATGCCAATCGCTAGTCACCAAGCGCACGCTTTTGACGCGTTCGTGCCGCAGCCACTCAGCCGTTTCCTCAGCGTTCGAGCGGGTGTCAATTGCCTGATAGCCCAAGGTTACACAGCAGGCCATGCGCGATGGGCGAACCCGGTATTCGAGCGCAAACTCGTGTGGCTTCACGCTGCGGTCCACACCGGAAACCAACAGCTGGCGGGACCAGCCGCGCTTGAGCACTTCCAGCCCGCGTTCGATCCGCCCCGCCCCGCCAGTCAGCACCACCACCGCATCGGTGCGCTCTTCACCTGCGGGTTGCGGCAGTGTCACGGCGAACAGCACGAACCCCAGGCCCCAGGCCAGCAGAATAAGTCCGCAAACTCGACTGAGCGCGCTACGCATATCAGAGCATCCGCCGCAGTGCGCGCAGCACTGTCCAGCGGGCGGTCAGCATCGCCAGCCCGATGCCCGCCACCGGCACCAACGCCAGCAGCAGCCAATCGGACCATTCCAGCGCACCGCCATTGACCAGCCCTGCATCAAGTCCGGCAAACTGGCGGCCGAGCAGCAAGACTGCGATCAGGCCCAGCGTCAGCCCAATCGCGCCGCCCCCGGCGGCGTCAAAGCCAACAGAGCGCTGGAACAACCGGGCGATCTGTTGGTCAGTCCCGCCCAGCAGGTGGACGATTTCAATCGTTTCGCGGTTGGTACCCAGTGCATTACGCACGGCCAAAAGCACGACCGCAGCAAGCGCCGCTGCCAACAGCCCGACCAGGGCCATAGCCAGCAGGCGCAGTGAATCGATCGCACCGAAGACCGGCTTCAACCATGTCGACTGGGCATCAACCCGCGCGGCAGGTGCAACCTCTCGCGCTGCCCGGCGCAGTGCGCCCAGCCGCTCACCCGTCACTTCGCCGCGCACCCGCACATCGACGATCGCCGGAACTGGTATCTCTTGGCCGTCAATCGCCATGCCGCCGAGCCAAGGCTCGATCAGCCGTTCAACTTCCTCGGGGCTAACCACAATCGCCGAATCGATGCCGGGAATGGTGTTGAAGCGCCGCGCCGCGGCCTCGGCCTGACGCTGGCGGATGAGCGGATCGGCTTCGACAATCTGAACGGTCACCCCGCCCGACAGCGCATCGGACGCGTTGCGCGCCACATTGCTGGCTGCGAGCCCGGCAGCCGCGGCAATCACCGTCAGCGCCACCATAATTGCGATGACCCATGGCATCGGCCCGGCCAATCGCGCCTGCGGGACAAGTTCGGCCTCACCCAGCCCGGAAAGCGAGCGCAGCCCGCGCACGAGCGTGCCGCTTGAAACAGGGGGGAGCTTCAACGCCATCCCGATCAGTCCTGAGCCTGCCGCGGCCGCGGTGGATATCGCAGGGCGCCGGTGGGATCAGAAAGCCGCCCCTTGTCGAGCCGCATGATCAGCGAATCCGGAACCTTCTTGAGCAGGTGAATATCGTGGGTGGCAACAACCACGGTCGTGCCCAGCCGGTTTAGGGCCTCAAACAGACGCAGCAGCTTGACCGCCATTTCCGGATCGACGTTGCCGGTCGGCTCGTCTGCCACCAGCAGTTCGGGGCGTCCGATGACAGCCCGGGCAATCGCGACGCGCTGCTGCTCCCCGCCGGAAAGTTGGGCAGGACGTGCGTGCATCCGCTCGGTCAGGCCAACCCATTCGAGCATGTCACTAACCGGCTTCACCAGTTCGCGATCCGCAACACCGGCAACGCGCAGCGGCAAGGCAACATTGTCAAAGGCCGAAAGGTGCTCGACCAGCCGGAAGTTCTGGAACACCACCCCCAGGCGGCGACGGAAGCCGGGCAGGCGATCGCGCGGCAGGGTGATCGCATCGGTCCCAAACATCCGGATCATCCCGCGCGAGGGACGCTGGGCAAGGTAGAGCAGCTTGAGCAGCGAGGTCTTTCCCGCCCCACTGGCGCCAGTCAGGAAATAGAAGCTGCCCGGAAACAGGGTGAACGACACATCGCTCAGTACTTCGCGATCGGCGCCATAGCGCAGGCCGACATTGTCGAAATGCACGATTTCGCCGGTGCCGGCGCCATTGCCAGCACCTGTCATCTTTGAATTCCGGGTTTCATTGCTGACAAGGTCTATCCGGCAAGAGGGTGCATTGGGATGGCTATAGCGACCAATCCATGTGGAAAAAAGGGCAATGCACCCTGCCTTCGTTGCGCTTGCGCTTGCTCCGCCGCGGCACACCATGCTTAACGGGCCAACCATGATCATCACATGCCCCGCCTGCGCCACCCGCTATGTCGTGCCTGACAGCGCAATTGGGGTCGATGGCCGGACCGTTCGTTGCGCGAAGTGCAAGCATAACTGGTTTCAGGAAGGTCCTCGCATAGCGCCGCCGCCTGTGGCGCCCGCGCCGCTGCCGATAGTCCGGTCCGAGCCCGAGCCCGATCCGGCTCCCGCAGCAACTTCAATACCAGAGCCATCGCTCGCCACGCCGGAACCGGAAGCCGCAGAGGCTGCCGCTCCAGATGAACCGGTCCCGCCCCCGCCAGTCTATTCCGAACAGGCCTACCGCAGCCGTTATGCCGATGATGAAGAAACTTCACGTTTCGATCACCAGCCGCTGCTGGCGCCGCGGCGCAACCCGGCCAAGATGTGGACCCTCGCCGCGGTGCTGTTCGCCACGGTTTCGATTGCCGCTATCGGAGCGACGGCCTGGTACGGCCTTCCGAACTGGATGCCCTTTGCGAAGCCGGTCTTTGCTGAAGACCAGCCCGGCCTGAAGCTGGAGTTTCCTGCGCGCGAGCAGGAACGCTACCAATTGCCCAATGGCACCTGGTATTTCAGCGCCAATGGCACAGTGACCAATACGTCGCAAAGCGCGCGCAGCGTGCCGGGAATTCTCATTGTGCTGCGTGATTCGAGCGGTCGGATTGTCCACCGAGCCGAGGTTCGCTCGCCCAAACGGGTCCTGGCCCCAGGCGAAAGCGCCGATATCAACGAGGCCCTGGTGCCTGTGCCCAAGGTTGGCGTGCGGGTCGAATTCGGCTGGAAGCCCAACTAACCTCTATTCGAATTCAACCGTGACTTGCCCGTTGGAATTACGCCGCACCTGCCGCTGCGGCTCCTGCGGGCCAGGCTCAACCGTTGCGCGGGCGGCGGCCACGATCTCAACCGTTGCCATGGCTGTCGCCTGGGCCGCGTGACGCGGAGGGTCCGGCGCGGGCGCTGGGCTGGTCGCCGCAGCCAGCAACAGGATGGCGAAAGGCAGCATCCGAAAGGTAAATGGTGGATTTACCATGCGCACAACCGCGCATTTCCGGCCGTCCTAGGGCGATACAGGTTGCGACAGACCATTAAAGGCTTTCCGCGCTTGCACCCCCCAAGACCCTTTGCTAATGGCGCGCTCCTACCCCCCCGGGGCGACAAGCTTCGCCCCGTTGATTTAGCGGTCGTGGCGGAATTGGTAGACGCGCAACGTTGAGGTCGTTGTGGGCGAAAGCCCGTGGAAGTTCGAGTCTTCTCGACCGCACCAATCATTCCCAAAAAGCCCTGTTATCCTTGGCGTCTGAGCCTGTCATGACGGCGGCGGCGTGGGCTTGTTAAGGTTTGGGATTCTCAATGCGGGGGCATGCTATCCGGGGCTGATGACGATCGCCCGCGCAATATGCAGCGGGCGATCGCCAAGTCAGCGGCGGCCGGGGCCAAATTTGGCCGCTATTGCCTGTTTTGAGCTTGTTTTCGCGCCTCCGGGGCCTGCAGCCCCAGCCATCCAGCGACAGGCTTAAGCCGTCGCAGCATTGTAAGCTCGAGCACAAGAACCAAGGCTAGTGAGATTGCCAACATCGGCAATAACACGGCCAGCACCATTGTGATCGCCGCGACACCCCCGATCCGGGCAGGGACTGCTGGAAGCGGCGGCGCACCAAGTAGTGCCTCGGGCTTGCGGCGCCTCCACATCACAAAGCCTGAGATCGACAAGGCGACGAGCATCAGCGCCGTCGCGACCCCGACCAGCTGGTTGGCAAGGCCAAACAGCTGGCCTTCATGCCAAGCAACGCCATAGCCGACCACCCTGTCAATGACGTGCTTGTCGGCAAACGTCTCGCGCGAGGTTTGCTTGCCGGTCATAGGGTCGAAAGTGATCGTTTCACGCAGAGGACGGTTCTGGGTGTCAGACCGCACCGACCATTCCGAGGCCACGCCCTTGCCGAAGCGTTGCGGCATGCCCGGCGGCGTAATGATCACCGGAAACGGCAGGTGTCGGCTCTTCGCCTCCGCAACGATCTGGCTCAGCGAAACGGGAGACATCGCCATGGTCATAATCGAGCCATCCGGCATAACATGGGACATTGCTGGCATCGCTGGGCGGCTTGCCGCCATCTCTGCGTGATCATGATCAGCGTGTTCAGAGCTGCCGGCTGGCTGACCGCCGATAGTCCAGTCCTGCTCGCCTTTGACCCACCCCATCTCGGTGCGCACCGCCTTGAAGGCGCTGCCCCACACATCTGCCCAAGGCAACCCCGTCAGCAACAGCACCATGGCGAGGCCAGAGACCCAAAATCCGGTCACAGCATGAAGATCGCGCCACAAGACTTTGCGACCACCGGCCAAACGAGGCCAGATCACGCCTGCCAGACCCCGTCCGCGCGGCCACCACAGGTACAACCCGGTCAGGATCATGACAATTGCCCAGCTGGCCGCCAGTTCGACAATCCAGCTGCCGCGTTTGCCGATGAGGAGTTGTCCATGAATATCGTGCGCGATCTGCATGATCCGCAACTCGGGATCGAGCGCCCCAACGACCTTGCCTTGCGGCGAAACGAAGACGTCACGCATTTCGGTCTGCCCGGGAGCCGCACCAGCGAGTGCCAGATGGATCAGCACGGCATCTGTCTCGCGCTCCGGCAGGCGATAGGAATGAAAGCGCGCGCCGGAGTAAGCGAGCAGCGCCGCTTGAACCTGATCGTCAGGCGACACCGCGCCTTGCGCTGGCAGATTGCGCCACGCCCGCTCTTCCCAGCGCTCCACCTGCGGTTTGAATAGATAGGCCGCGCCGGTCAGGGCCAGGATTAACACCATGGGCACGACGAACAGGCCGGCATAAAAGTGCCAACGCCAGATCGTCCGATAGAGCGAAACCTTGCTTGTCAGCTCGTTCATGAACCTTACCACTTCGCTTTCAGATCAAGCACGAACGTCCGCTGTGGCAACGGATGCGAAACATAGGCTTGATCATTGAACAGGTTATCGATGCCTGCACCCAGTTCGAGCTGCTGGCTGAGCCGCCAGGTCAGGCGGGTGTCAACCGTGAAGTACTCGGTCTGGAACCCATAGGCATCGCCGCGCACCAGCCCGAAAAGGTCGGAATTCGGCCGGGATGCATAGCGCCAGCCGAGCGAAGCCTTGACCGGCCCAGTAACCCGATATCGAATGCTGCCATTGGACCGCCATTCCGGAATACGGGGGAACTGTACCCCTTCGGCCGCGGGATTGGCTGCATTCTTGACCGTCTTCGCATCGATCCACGCCAGGTTTGCGTCGACATCCAGACCATCAACCAGAATGTCTTTGGCCTCGACCATCAACTCGGCGCCGTATTGGCGCACCTGATCGACATTCTTGTAGCTGGTGATGACCGTGCCGAACTGATTGAGACCGCTAAAGCTGAAGATGGCGTCCTTGGTGTTCTGGTAGAACAGGCTGACTGTGGTCTGCACCTTCCCCCTACGGTACCGCAGGATAAGGTTTGCATCCTCGGAGCGTTCCGCCTTCAGGTTGGGATCAAAGCTTTGCGGATCAATCGCCTGTGATATGTCATCAAATCGGCCCTGGAAGAGCTCACCAACGGTGGGAAACCGCTTGGCGGTGCCAAGGCTAATCTGGACTGCCAAAGCGTCGGTTAGCGTGCCTTGCAGGCTTAGCTTGGGGCTAAAACTACCATCTGACCGCGTCGGATAACGATCATCCTTGCGTGCACCCGAAAAGACCTTTGCGATGCCGCCATCATAAGCGCGCCAACCATCATAACGGACGCCGCCGGTCAGAACCCAGATGCTGCCAAGGTCAATCGCGTCTTCAAGCCACAGCCCCCAGAGGCTGGTTTTGCCATAGGTTGAGGTTGAATAAGTCGGCGTGGTCGCAGCATCCCAATTTGCGGTCCCAAAACTATCGGTTGAGGTCTGATACACATTGGCATTAGCCCCGAATGCGATCTTGTGCCGGCCGAACGCACGTTCGCCTGTGAGATCAGCGGTGTACCAACCGGGCGCGTTAACAAGCGACTGCGTTCCCTGCCCCAGCGCTGCACCTGTGGCATAGTCCCGCGACGTGCGCGTGTCCCACTTCGGGATCCAATATCGCGACAGGTTCAAGGACACATCCCAGCCAGCTGCGGGACCGGCCAGCTTAAGGCCGGCCAGATATTCGGTCCGGCGGGTCTTTGACATGGTGAGGCCAGTCGCGTTCCAGACGCGGCCGCCGAAGCTCACCCTGCCCTGATAGACCGGGGCACCGTTAGCTGCATTGGTTAACCAGCTGCGGGGGTCCGTCAGGTCCTGCGTGGTCAGCCAGATCATGCCCAGTGCATCGATCTGCCAGCCTCCAGCAGTCTCATAGCCAATGCGCAGCCGCGCTTGGTCCTGGGTGACATCAACAGGAGAAGCGGCACCGAAAACCGGTGTGGCAAGACGGGGGTCTACATAGGCACCCGTCACGGCTGTGCCTGTGCCCGTCGTTGCCGTCAGCAAGTTGTAGGTCATCGACTGGCCGGTATTCTCAAAATGGCGGCCAGAAATCCGCACTGACCACGGGCCGTCTTTTTGTTTCCAGTTGACGCCAGCCTCCAGGCTGTAGCCCTTGAAGGTTTGGTCAAAGCCATATTCCTTGAACGGCATGATCATGGTTTGGGCCGTTGCATAGGCCCCGGTTTCCTTGGGCTCCTGCGTTGTCACCGAGATCACGCCGCCCATTGAATTGCCGCCATAGCGCGCCGAATACGGCCCATAGACGATGTCGAACTGACGCACCTCGGCCGGGCCGACGACGTTCCACTTGGGGGGGAAGTCCCAGCGGTTGCCGAGGAAGTTGGAGACAACAAAGCCATCGACCATGACGATCGTCCGGGCACTTTGGATCGTGTTGGCGCCGCGTAATGCAACCACGGCATTGTCATCGCCTGCGAACCGTTTGCGGACAAAGAAGTTGGGCGCGTACTTCATGAGGTCTTCGACATTGAGCGCGTTGACGGCGTCGAACTCCTCCTGCCCCAGCGAGACGGAAAGCCCGCGGGGAACAACGGTGATTGGGGTATCCTGCTGGCCGACGACCAGAATGGTGCTGTCCGCAGAGCCTTCAGCCGGATCAGCACCTTCGGCATAGGCAGGTGCAGTCAGGCTCAGCACAGTGCCGAGCGCGATCAGAGACGTTTTCATAAGTGCAATTCCATCACTGGTCCCGGCACGCATGATTGCCGAGACGATCTGTCAGGCACCTCGCTTAACGGGGCGAGGCGATCAGTCTGTCAGATCAGCGACGGTGGCCCGCGAAGCGGTGGCCTGAGCCAAGAGATCGCAGCACGGTGCGGCGCAGCCTGCGTTGTAAATCCGAGCGCCAGGATAAAAGCCAGCGCTGCGGCAAGCAGTTCGATGTCGGTCGCTGCAAGCGAACCGAAACTGAGCGCGGTGAAGGCGCAGATGCCACCATCCTTGGCGGCCTGGCCAGATACCTCGCCCGGACCATCCTTGATCGGGACAGCCATCTGCTTTGTGATCACGCCGCCAGAGCTGTCTGCGCAAATCTGGACGGTGAGTGTCTTGAAGTTGCCCCCGATCATGTAACCGGACGGCACCAGCGCCTTGACCAGCAGCGTTACTGCCAGGAACAGCAGCGCCAGCTTGCGGTGCGAATAGGTCAAGGCGCGAAGCGGATTCACGGCGGGACAGATAGAGATTTCGAATGACCATGTCACTCATTGAAATGCACAAGGTCATTCAGCCGTTCAGCGCAGACCAACGCTTGGTCAGCATGCACGCCGCCCCACCCAGCACAACTGTTGCGAGCTTTGCATTGAGCGTGCCGTTTTGCGCGGAGAAGGCGCGAGATACGGCCTGACGGGTCTATCGCAGCCTCGCTCTCGCAGCACCTGCGATCCTGTGCGACGAAGCGCAGATTCGCTGGTCTTGCTGGCCAACCCCGCCTAGCCGCGCACCACGCAGCGGAAACCGATATGGCTGGTGGCGGTGTCGACCATTTCCGGGTGGCGCGCCGCCGGGCGGAAGCGTTGACAGTGGTTCAGCGCGCAAAGGTGCGAACCGCCTTTCAGGACTTTACGACCGATGTTCAGCTCTGGCTGGGCTGGATCGAGGCTGTCCTTCCGGCGGGCACCGCGCGGGTTGCTGATCGTGCAGCAGGACTGGCGCCTATCCTTGACCGGAACCAGCGGCTGGTCGCTCCACCAGTCCTGGGTCCACTCCCACACATTGCCGATCAGATCGTACAGGCCATAGCCATTGGCGGGATAGCTGCGGACGGGTGACGTCCGCTCCCAGCCATCCTCGCGCGTGTTGGCAAAGGGGAAGATCCCCTGCCAGAAATTGGCCAGCATCTGGCCACCGGGGGCAAGTTCATCACCCCAAGCGAATTCCTTGCCCTCAAGGCCGCCCCGCGCCGCAAATTCAAACTCGGCTTCGGTCGGCAGGGCCTTGCCGGCCCAGTTGGCGAAGGCCTCGGCATCGGCATAGGCGATCTGGACGACGGGATGATCCCACAGATCCAGACTGTCGATATCGCTGCCCGGCCCCAGCGGATGGCGCCAATCTGCGCCAAGGGTGAATGACCACCACCGGTGATAGTCAGTCAGCGGCACCGGCCCGGCAGTCTTGGTAAAAACCAGCGAACCTGGATGGGCGTAGTCCGGCAGAAGACCGGGATAGTCCGCCGGGTCGGGGGGAACCTCGGCGATGGTGCGATAGCCAGTGGCGTCAACGAAGCGCGCGAATTCGCGGTTGGTCACGGGGGTCTCATCAATCCAGAACGGATCGACCTTCACCCGCCGCAGCGGCCGCTCCTCGGGATAGTATACCTCTGACCCCATGGTGAAGGTGCCGCCGTCGATCCGGCGCATGCCGGCAGGGGATTGGGGTGTCATCATCGGTCCAAGCTCATCCCGCGCATTTAGGCCTGACTGTACCAGCGAACAAAGACTGTCGCGCCAAGGCTATCGAGGCGAAGCTTGGGCGGCAGGCAGGGCGGAGGATGCCGCCGCAGCCTCGCGCTCAATTTGCGCGGCTTTGGTTTGCAAGTGTCGCTCAGTTGCTGCGTAACGCTCATCAAAGCTTGGCTCGCGGCTGCAGCCGGCCAACAGCAGGGAAAGGATGAGAGCGCACCGCATCAATAGCGCTTCTTGTAACGCAGATTGATATTGGTCGTGCCCGCCCCGCCGGTCTGGCTGAGGATCGAGAGCGTGCGGCTCAGGCCAACTTCCATCTGCGTTGCGGTATAGCCGCGCGCATCGGTAATCACCTCCAGGTAGATATTGTTCGAGATATAGCGGCCGGCGGCAATCGCCGTGCCCCGGCCGGTGGCCTCATCCGGCGCGAGAATGCGAAGCCGCGACACGCCGGTTGCCGCCCTCAGCCGGCCCAGCGGGTTAAATCCGCCGCCGGTCGAGCGCAGGCTGTTGAGCGAAGCCGCCAGTTGCACCGCCTGCAAGGGCGAAAGCTGGCCCACCGAATTGCCAAACAGAATGCGCGAGAGGATTTCGTCGGCCGGCAGCGCCGGGGTTGAGGCAAAGCTGATCTGGGGGTTCAGCGCCCGGCCGGTGACATTGATGCCAACAGCGATATCATCGATATCCTCGCTCGCGCTCAGCACGATCTGCGGGTTATTGAGCGCCCCGCCGGTAAACAGCAGGCGCCCGTCTTGCAGTTCGAATTGCCGGCCGGCGAAACCCAGTTTCCCACGTACCAGGTTGATATCGCCACTGACCAGCGGGGCCGCGCTGGTCCCACCGACCCGCAGATCTGCGCTCCATTCGCTGTCCAGCCCCATGCCAGTGACAAACAGCTGATTCGGCGCGGTAAGCTGCACATCCAGGCGCAGGCTGCGGAACAGGCTGCGGGCGGGAGGGGCCGGCTCATTTCCGGTAACCCGCGGAATGCCGCGGGCTGGCTTGAAGCGCACCCCAGTCAACTCAGGAACTTCGGCGGCGCCTTGCCGGACCAGCTCATACCGCGTCTCAGGCAAAAGCAGCTTGCCAGATAGCAGCGCGGCCTCGCCCGCATTTTTGCGCAATCGCAGCTGCCCGGTGGCCGCCGAGGAGAGGGCATCACTGCGGGCGAGCCGCGCCGCATCCAAATCGAACGCAAGATCCATCGGATAACCGCTCTCGGCCGCGAGGCTGAGATAGCCGCGACCAGAAATCTTGCCTGAACCGGCGGCGGCAGCGAGGCTGGAGAACTCCAGGCGATCACCATTTAGCCGACCGGCAACGGCCAGATTGGTCAGCCGTGTGCCATAGGTCTGGTTGTCATAGGTCAGGTTATCCCCGCGCACGATCCCGTTCAGCAGCGGCGCACGCAGGCGGCCGGAGAAATCGGCGCCGACCGCGATCGGGCCGGACAGGTTTTGATCCGGCTGACCCACAAACGACCACAGCGTATCGGCCGGACCATTATACCTTACGCCGCCGCTCAGGGTACCGTCAGCAATCCGATCGGTCCAATCACCCCCGGTCAAGGGAGCAAGCACCGCATTCACTCGGCCGATGATGGCGCCGCGATCGCGGATCACCGCGCGCAACCCGGCACGGGTTGAATCGAGTTCGCTGGCCAGATTGATATCAACCGGCTGGCTGACCACCGCCGCCGTGCTGCGGGAAAATCCGGTGATGGTCAGGCGCGCCTGCGCCTGCGGGAAGGCCCCGAGCCGGGCCTGCTCAAAATCAAGGCTGCCAGTGGCCTTGCCGCCGATGCCATAGCCCGGGAAGAATGCGTTGAGCAGCGTCACGTCCAGCCGGTCCATCCGGCTTTCGATCCGCAGGCCGGGGCCATAGCGCCCGGCCAACCGGACCGAACCCTGACCGAAATCGACCCGACTTGGCAGCAGTTCATAGCCGCCCTGCCGGGGAACGATCCGGGCCGGGCTGGCGGTGGTGAAGGTAATCCCGCGCACCCGGCCTTGCAACGAGGCCCGCCACAGCTCTGGTTCAAGCAGGGCGTTGCCCGCCACCCGGAAGGGGGCCCCGCTCACCCCTTCGGCCAGGAACTTGGCCTGACCCCGCCCGCCGCGATAGGTCACTTGCGCCCGCGCCGCAGCCAGATCGAGATTGCGCAACCGCATTTGCGCCAACTGGATGTCGGCGGTCACTTCAGGCTGATCATAGAGTACCACGCGCGCGTCGAGGATCCCACGACCGATCGAGAGGCGCGCCGGGCCGGGCAGGACTGTATCCTGCGCGCGGGCCGAGATTTCGGCTTCCTGGAAGCGGCCCACTGCCCCCAACCGCACCGTGCCGGTAAGGCCGCGCCCGTCGGCCAGCAGTGTACCGGCATAGGGCCCCGCGGCGGTTTGATCGATCCGCCCGGCAAAGCCAATTCCAGCCAGATCGCCCCGGTTGATCATGAAGGCGGTCTGCCCGCCGCGGATCAGGCTGACATCGGCGCTGAGCGGGCCAAGATCGGTATCCCCCGTCGCGTCGAAGCGGAACGCGCCATCGTTACCAACAATCACAGCCCGCACATTGGCAAGTCCGATCCCCAAGCCGGGATTGCCCGCAAGCAGGACTGCGCGCGGCTTCGCAAGCGTTCCGGTAAGTTCCAGCGCCAGCGGACCATAGCGAACTGATCGACCATTCGCCGTGAACGTCAGCGCGCCGCCCGGGACATAGCTGCCGCGCCCGTCGAACACCTGCAATTCGGGCGCGGCGACCCGCAAGCCGGAAAAACGCAGCACCCCGTCCGGGCCAAAGGCGATCTGGCTGGAACCGGCTGCCGGTCCGCCCAGGAATTCGCGAACCGCCGCATTGACGAGGTTGGTGGAGCGGGCCCGAACTGTACCGGTCAGGGCAAAACCCTGTCCGGTTCGCTTGAGATCGGCAGTGGTGGTGACGGCGAAAGTGCCGACGCTGTCGACTGTGTAGGTATTGATCCGCCCTTCGAAAGCGCCGGTGTAAATCCCCCGGCCCATATCGGCGAGGACGATCGCCTTGGCATCAATCCGGTCCGACCGCAGCTTGAGGTTGTCTGAAAGCAAGCGCGTGCCATCAAGCGCCAAGTCACCATCGATGCGGACGTTCGCGAGTGTTCCGCCAACAACGCCATCAAGACCGGTGATCCGGGCAATGCGGGCCGAGACCGGCACCACGGTCTGGTCGGCGCGGACCTCGGCTCGGCCGCTTGCTTCGAGATTCTCGAGCACCACAGCATTGATCGCCAGCGCGCCTGCCACCAATCGGTATTGCACTTTCGGGGTCTTGAATGGCCCGTTCCATTCCAGCTCGGCGCGCAGGGCCTGCCCGGCCAGGTTGGGCGCCAGCACAGCCGGCCGGGGGAGAAGGACGTCAAGTTTCAGCGCATCGAAGCTGCTCTGGCCCAGATCGAGTGTCCCGTTTGGCACGACCGACAACTGGTTGGAGCGCAGCGAACCGCTGAGCGCCGCGCGGCGCCGGTCAAGCCTGGCGGTCAGGTCCAGCTGGGTTGTCTGATCCAGCAGCACCCCAGGAATGCCGCCAAACAACCGGCCAAGTTCAGCCGGGCCCTTGACCGAGAAGGTTCCGTCCCGCGCCGCAAGCCGCAACCGGGCCAAGGGGCTTCCGGCATAGTCACCGGTCAGCGCGCCATCCCACTTTGCCCAATCGCCCGCGCCGTCCAAACGAACTGAAAGCGGTCCCTCGATCCGCGCCAGGGCCGCAAGCACCCCGCCCTTTGGCGCATCGACCGCCAGCTTTAGCGCCAGCCGGTTCTGTTCCGGCACGGCATCGAGCGTCAGGTCGATCCGGTCACCCGCTTGCTCGCCAGGGGCGGCGAGGGTTTCCGCCCGGGTGGACACCTGCGCGCGGCGGTCAGCGATCCGCGCCTTGCCGGTCAGCCGCAGTTCGCGCCGCTCGCCCGAGACAGCAGGCTCTGAGACCAGCCGGTCAATCCGCAACTGGCCGATATCGATATCAAGATCAGGCAACAGCGGCGCGTCCGGGTCTGTCACCTTCAAGGCCGGCGCGCGCTGCAACATCACGCTGGGCGCAACCGCAGAGCGGATGTCAACATGGCCCGCAAGATAGGCAAACGGCCGCCAGTCCAGATCAATGCGCGGAGCCCGCAGGAACGAGCCCTTGGTATCATAGGCGACAAGATCAACCAGCCGCGCCTTGCCATAGAGCGAACCATCGATCCGCCCGATTTCGATTCGCAGGCCATTGGCAAAGGTTGTGCCCGAAACCTGGCGCGCAACAAGGCTGCGGCCCGTATCGGTGTTAAGCCCAGCGACCAGCAATCCCAACAGGGCCATCAATCCCAGCAATACCCAGCCGATCCGATGCGCGGAATTGCGCCACGGCGTGGACGCAGTGCCTTGGGCTTCGGAGGGCGTCTGGTCTGCCTCTTCCATCAGAAGGCCTGCCCGATCGAGACATAGACGTTGATCTTGCTTTCGCCCGGCCGGCGCCGAAGTGGCGTGGCGACATCAAGCCGCATTGGCCCGAAATTCGTATAAATTCGCGCACCGAGCCCGATTCCGACCCGCAGATCCGAAAAGTCCGGCAGCGCCCTGGCATAGGCCTGACCGACATCGACAAAGCCGGCCACGCCGTAATCGCCAAACCGGTAACGCACTTCAAAGGCAGCCTCGTTGAGGCTGCGCGCGCCGGTGGGATCGTTGTTGCTGTCTCGCGGCCCCAGCTGCTGATAAGCGAACCCGCGCACTGACCCGCCACCCCCAGCATAGAGCCGGCGGGAGGGCGCAATATCGTCAAGCTCTGCGCCCTGGATCGAAGCTAACCGCACCCGCCCGGCAAGGATCACGTTCGCCCCAACCTGATAATAGGCTGAGCCATCCAGCCGCAACCGCGTATAGGGCGTAAAGCTGCCGCGCACAGATCCTTCAGGTTCGACCAGCGCGGTCAGGCGGAAACCGCGGGTTGGATCGAGCAGGCTGTCGGTCCCGTCCCAGCCAATCTGACCGGTAAGGCCAGCAATGGCATAGGTTCGCCGGGTGCGTGCACGCTGGACGGGATCGAACACGCTTTCATCGGTGCCAATCAATTGCGCACCATAGGCGTAGGTTAGGCGCTTTTGCCAGATTGGGGTGGAATCGTAGCTGACCCGCGCTGCCAGGCGACCGGTATAAGCCGAATAGGCGTCGGTGGTGGCGTGGCGTAGTTCACCCGCCATTTCAAACGTCCGGTCACGCTCGCCTGCGTTTGCGCGGCGGAACGTCACCCCTGCACCCTGCTCGCGCGTACCCGCAACGCCGCTCACAATCAGCGCGCCTTCCGGCCGGAACAGGTTGCGGTGAGTCCAGCTGCCCTCAACCCGGAAACCTTCGCCTGTGCCGTAACCGGCAGTGGCAGCAATCACCCGCGGCGGACCGGCCTCTTGCTTAACCACCAGGTCAACCCGCTCGGTGCCGTTCGGCCCGGCCTCGGCCGTAGACTTCGGTTCGACCGCGATCGCGCGGAAAAGACCGGTGGCGATCAGCGCCTGGCGCAGGTCATCCACCATCCGGCTGTCATAAAGCTCGCCCGGCTTGAAGCGAGCCAGAGTTTGGACATGTGCGGCGGAAAAGGCTTCATTACCCTCGCTGCGGATCGCACCATAGGTACCGCGCGGACCGATCGTGACCGGCAAGGTATAGGCGGCTTCGCCAGTTTCCTGATCAAGCAGCACGTCTCGCACGCCAACTTCGGCGAAAGGATAACCATTTTGCCGCAGGGAGAGGCCCACTTTCGCCTCGGCCGCCAAAACCTTTTCGGCAATCACCGGTTGCCCCACCGCCAGCTCAAGGTTGGTGCGGATCAGGTCCGGCGGCAGCGTGGGCGCAGCATCGATAGCAATGCTTGAAAAGGCAAAGCGCCGCCCCGGTGCAACCGCCATGGCCACCACCATCGATCCGTCATCGCCGACGCGATCGATCCGGGTCGTGACCAGGGCATCGAACCAGCCGCTGGCTGCAAGTAACTTCTTGAGGACCAGCACGTCCTCTCCGGCGCGGCTCGACAATTGCGTAGTATTGAGCGCAGTCCCCTTGCGCCGGAGCAATGATAGCCGCTGGAATTCACTCAGCAGATCCGTGCCGCTGGCTGCCACGACTTCTTCAAGCCCTGCCAGCTCGACGCGGTAGGACACTTCGGCGCCCTCGGGGACAGCGGCATCCTGCGCGAAAACCGCCGGTTCAGCTTGGAATGTTTCAAGTGGCGGCAACGGTGCAGCCAGCTCCGCATCCTGTCCGGTTGGAACAGAGGCATTCGCCGGGACAGCAAGCTTTCGCTCAAACTCGTCAATCGGCTCCAGCTTCTGCCCCAGCACCGGGTCGTTGTCGGCCGGAATGCTCGGCACTGCATCCTCGAACTCGCGATCAGAGATGATCGGTTCTTCGGCAGGTTTGGCCGATGGGCGCGGCATCTGGGCGTGGGCCGGATAGGCGGCCGAACCGGCCAGCGCCAGTGCGGCAAGCGCACCAAACACTCCTGGCCTGCCGGTTGCGCTGTGCATTTATCACCCTCATTGTCGCCCCGGACCACATAACACCCCTGCCGCGACGGCAAAAGCCAAGCACCGACAACATCAGTGGGCAATCTTACGTTCCTTGCGCCTTGCAGTCGGCACGAACCGCTGCCTATGAACATTGCGCAAGACAGGAGATTGACTGGAGATGGCCGGACTGGACCTTGAGCTGAGCGAACAGCAGACGCTGCTGCGCGATGCGATTGCCCGCCTCACCGCCGATATTGAAACTCCCGATTGGGCCGATCTTACCGATCAACTTGGCCTGGGCGGGCTGACTGTGCCGGAATCCGAAGGCGGCTTTGGCGGCGGGGCGATCGAGGTGGCACTTGTTATGGCCGAACTCGGTCCAGCGCTTGCTGGGGCCGACTGGCTCGGCCACGCGGCCGCCTGCGCAGTCCTGGGCGAAGGGCCCGATCTGGTCACCGGGCAACGTCGTGCTTCGCTGGTCAGCAAAAGTACTGCTGCCTGTCTGCCGGGCCTGAGGGACAGCAATCGGATGGACGGCACTGCCCGCCTGGTTGCCGGCGCTGCAACAGCTGATGTTTTCGTTGTGGCACTAAGCGCGGGCCTATTCGCGGTGCCGCGCGATGCCACGGGACTGACAATCGAACCCGGTCGGTTACACGATGGCTCAACGGTCGCCGATCTGCACTTCGCGAGCGTCGTGGGCGCGCCGCTAGATGGGGATCCGACCGAAGTGGATGGGCTGGTCCGGATCGGGCGCTGCGCCGAAGCGGTCGGACTGATGCAGCGGATGCTGGCTGATACGACAGACTATTTGGTCCAGCGTCGCCAGTTCGGGGCCCCCATCGCCAGCTTTCAGGCCCTGCGCCACCGTCTTGCCGACATGCAACTGATTGCGCTGCAGGCCCAAGCGTTGACCGAGGTTGCGGCCACCTCGGCAGAGGCAAGCGACATCGTTGCCGCCTGCATCGCGGTCCGCGGCGCCGCGAGGACTGTTGGCGAGGGCGCCACACAATTGCACGGAGCGATGGGATTAACCGAAGAGCTGCGACTGGGCGCGCACTTCAAGCGGCTGCTGGTGATTGCCAGCGGCCTTGGCAGCGAGGCCGGACTGCTTAGCGAATTTGCAGCCGTCGCCTGAGCTTCAGGCCAGGATAAGCTTTGCAATGAGGTCGCGCTGAATCTCGTTTGAACCGGCATAGATGCTGGCCGCCCGATCATTCAAATAGCGTGGGACAGCCACGGCCAGATCAGCCGGGGTCTGCCCGGTCGGCACGGCCCAGCCTTCCTGGCCTTCAATATCACAAGCCAGTGCATCAACCCGTTGCATCGCTTCGGTCCCAAGCACTTTCAGCACCGACGCATAGAGCGCCGCGCTCCCGCCGGCTCCGCGCATGGCTTTCATTTCGAGCGCCTGCAATGCACGCAGTTTGACCACTTCTTTCGCCAGCCGCGCCGTGATCAACGGATCAAGCCCTTCGCGTTGGCGCAGGCGGGTCAGCCGTTCAATCAACGGGGGGGCATATTTCCCGCCACGTTCGAAAGTCAGCAGGTGCTTGGCCACGGTCCAGCCGTCGTTCTCCTCGCCCAGCCGGTTGACAACCGGGACCCGAACACCATCAAAAAACACCTGGTTGAATTCATGATCTCCGGCCAGCGTGCGGATCGGCTTCACGGTGATCCCGGGGGTGGCCATATCGAGCAGCAGGAAGCTGATCCCGGCCTGTGGCTTGCCCTCGGTCGAAGTGCGGACCAGGCAGAACATCCGGTTGGCGAAGTGAGCGTGCGTGGTCCAGATCTTGGAACCGTTGAGCACATAGTCATCGCCATCGCGCACCGCGCGCAATTGCAGCGAGGCAAGGTCCGAGCCTGAGCCAGGTTCGGAAAAGCCCTGGCACCAGTAATCCTCGCCCGAAAGGATCCGCGGCAGGTAATGGGCCTGCTGCTGTGGCGTGCCGTAATGCATGATTACGGGGGCAACCATCTTCAGCCCCATCGGCGATAGGCTGGGCGTGCCCGCCCGCGCGCATTCGGCCGCGAAGATATAGCGCTGCATGTCATCCCAGCCCGGCCCGCCAAACTGCGCTGGCCATTCCGGTGCCGCCCACCCACGCCGATGGAGGATCGCCTGCCATCGCAGCGAGATCGACGGATCGACGAACACGCTGGTGGTTCGTGCCGCGCCTTCGCGCAGTTCGGCCGTCAGTTCGGCATCCAGAAAGGCGCGAACCTCGGCCTGAAAGACGGCAAGTGCGGGGTCTGCAATCAGGGTCATGGCAGGATCATGCCCAACCGCCCCGCCCTTGCCAAGCTTTCAGCTTGCGTCCCCGTCAGGCTGGCCGCCGCGCATACCAGCCAAATCCGGCGATTACGGCATAGCAGGCCGCCGGCAGGATGAAGGCCAGCGCCAGGCTGCCGGTGGCATCGGCGATCACGCCGGTCAGCAGCGGGATCACCGCGCCGCCGAAGATCGCAACGTTGATGATGCCCGATCCATCGGCGGCACGCGGGCCCAGCTTTTCGCAGGCCAGGGTGAAGATCGTCGGGAACATGATCGCGTTGGTCAGGCCGATCGCCAGCAGGCTATAGCCCGATAGCGTTCCGGTGGTGTGGGTGGAGATCGCGATGAGCGCGATCGCGCCGATTGCCACCGCTGCCAGCACCTTGCCCGGGCTGACCACACGCAACACGGCCGAACCGATGAAGCGCCCGACCATCGCCCCGCCCCAGTAATAGGCGATCAGCTTGCCCGCGGCCTGCTCGGCCAAGCCCATCACGTGGCCCTGCATGAGGTAATTGACGATCAGCGAGCCGATCGACACTTCCGCGCCGACATAGAGGAAGATGCACAGCGCCCCGAAGCCAAAGCGCGGACGCTTCAAGAGGTCGAGCCCGGCGAGGCCCGTGCTGGCTTCGTGGCTTTCGCCCTTCAGCGCATTGCGGAACAGCCAGACCGCCCCTGCCACCACCGCAAGCGCCGCAGCAATACCCAGGTAGCCGTGGACGATCGCCTGGCTCTCGGCCGTGCGATAGGCATCCAGCTCCACCCCCGAAAGCTGGTCCGCCGTCACCGTCGCCAGACTGCCGAGGATCAGGATCGAGCCGAAATAGGGAAACACGGTCGTGCCGACCGAGTTGAAACCTTGGGCAAAGGTCAGCCGGCTGTGGACCGTCTCGGGCTTGCCAAGCAGCGAGATCAGCGGATTGGCCACGACCTGAACGATCACCACCCCGCTTGCCAGCACGAACAGCGCCAGCAGGAACAGGCCATAGGTCGCGGTCTGGCTGGCCGGGATAAACATCAGGCACCCAGCCATCATCGTCACCAGCCCGGCCACCGCGCCGCGCATGTAGCCGATTTTCTTGACCAGCCGTGCACCCGGAATCCCGATCACCGCATAGGCCGTGAAGAAGCAGAACTGCACCAGCATCGCCTGGGTGTAGTTGAGCGTGAACAGCTCCTTGAGCTTGGGAATGATCACATCGTTCAGCGATGTGATCCCGCCAAAGATGAAGAACAACCCCATCACGAACAGCTGCAATTGCGGCGCGTCAATGTAGTCAGCCTGGCCTGCGGTGGACGCTGTGTTGGTGGCTTGCGCCATGTTGATCTTCTCCCCAAAAAAGCTTTTGCGAATGCTAGCATCCCGGCCGTTCAAGGCGAGGCACGTATTCGTATTCATCCACCATCAGCGCGACGGGCTGCGGCCACGGTTGCGATGGCGCCGCGAAGAATTGATCAATTGCGGTCTAACTGGCAGCGATACGGCTGCGATGCCGGTCACAAATCACTTATACTGCGCGGCATGATCTGCTTGCTGCTGGGATCGGGCCTATCTTTGGTCGTTTTGGGCCTGCTGGCGTGGCGGGCGCCGCGCGGCTGGCAGAACCAAGACGGCTTCCATCTCGGCGATGAACCCAATCACCCGAACGCTTAAACAGTGATGCGACGCAAAGGAGCTTGCAGGCGCAGCGCCGCCCCCGCTTGCTATTGCCGAAGATAAGGCACCTTAGCGGCGGCGGACCGAGTGCATTTCCCAGCTCGACGCAAGATAGCGCGTCATTTGCTCGAGCGCTTCAGGCTCTAGCTCAAGGAGCGTACGGCGCTTGTCGCCTGGATCCACGGTGCGCTTTACCAGATTGGCTTCGACCAGCTGATTGACGTGCCGCAGCGCGGTTGAGAAAGGCGCCTGGGTTGATGCGCAGGCGCTTGATGTCGGCACCGCACGCCCCTGCAATCCAGCCGCAGCCAAGTCGATTAGAATATCCCAGGCCGGTCCGTTAAGGATCTGAGCATCGAAAAACTTCGACCGGATCTGGCGATCCTTCATCATCTGCGAGGCGAAGTTCTGGAGCTCTTCGATCGTTGGCTTGGCACCAGCCGCCGGGGAGCGCCCCTGACTGAAGTCGCTGGCACCCCCGCCTGTGGTCTGGGCCAGCGCTTGCAGTTGGAACACCGCAGCAAGCCGAGTCCAGCGCGCACTGGCGCGCCGCAAGGAGGCCGAAAGACTCTGCAACGAAACCGGCTTCTCAAGGAAATCAATCGCATTCGAGCGCATGGCGCTGATCGCGATATCAAGCGAGGTCTGCCCGGTTACCACAATCGCAAGCAATGGCCGAGTCGCCATAAAGCGGTTGGACAATTCATCCAGCAGCGTCAGCCCGTCCATTTCGGGCATCAACAGGTCTGTCAGGACGATACCGATTCGATAGTCATTGCAGATCATTCGCAGCGCGGTCGCCGCATCGGGCGCCTGCTGACAGGGATAGCCCAGGCTTTCGAGTAATTCGGCGTATTCTTCGAGACATACCGGATCGTCATCGACGATCAGCACGTGGCATTGCGCAGCAGTGCTTTCTCTCGCGGTGTGCTGCAGATTGTTTTCTCCACGCACGCGCGTCGCCTTTCAAACCGGAGGGAACGGTATTTTCCCTGATTGCGGCCTCATAAAGCAGCTCAATTTGGGCGAAATGGTCAACCGCTGCCAATTTGGCAACGATTGGCGCGCCAAACGTATGGGTTAACACTGATTTTAGTCTAAAAATGGATATGCTTAACGAGTCGTTTGTATTTTACTTTAACCGATCAACCGGACGAATGCGAGATTTCGCGCAATCAGGAGGGGGGAGCAAGTATGGAAGCTGGTCAAGATCGCACACCACAGCATCACAATCTGCGCCAGCCATTAAACGTAATCAGCTTGACGATCGCCAATTTCAGATTGCGCATTGAGCCTAAACTTGACGAGGTTGATGCAGCCTACGTCAATCGCAAACTTGAGAGGATCGAAGGCGAACTCCAACGTTTGGCAAAAATGCTGGACACGTTGACACCAGAGCTCGTGGCAAGCGGCCGAGTAGCCGCCGACGGCTCGGCCGTTGCCCAAGCCTTCTGAGGCCGCCTCAGCCGAAACCCTTGGCTTCCAGCGCAATGCGGACCGCATCGGCTGAATTGCTAGCACCCATCTTATGGATGATATGCGAACGGTGCAGTTCGATCGTCCGGGTGCTGATGCTAAAGCGTTCGGCGATCAGACGGTTCGAAAGACCCGAGACGAGGCATTCAAGCACCTGCTTTTCGCGCTTTGTCAGCAAATTGACCAGCTTCTTGGCCTCAGCAGTGCGCTGGTTACGCTCCCACCGAGCCTCAGCGGAGCGAATGCAGGAATCGATTGCCGAATTGAGCCCGACAGGATCGATTGGCCACGCGTAATAGTCAAACACGCCTGACTTCACGGCATCGACCACGAAATGGGGGTTGATGTTGTGCGCATAGGCGATCGTCGCCACGCGCAGCCCCTCTTCCTCGCAGTACCTCAGGACATCGCGCAACTGGGTATGCTCGTCGTGGACCAGCAGCACCTGGCGATCCGGGCGCGTAGCCGCAAATTCGCGAAAGCTTTCGTAAGGCTCAACGTGTCGCCCGACTGCCAGCAAGGCATGGGTCAGCCGCGCACGACGCGTGTAATCCTGATCGATGATCGATACGTTAAATTCAGCCATGGCAGCGAATTAAGGCCGCAACCCCTCGGATAACACAAAAGTTGATACCAAAACGCGAGTAACTTGCGGCATCCTGACGAGTTTTTAAGCTAAAAAGCTGCGAATGTGGTGACGATATAAGTTTAAACTCTTATGTTTATCCAATCGAATGTTCAGATAAGTATAATCTGCTATAGAACGAATCCTGTTGCCGTGTTGAAAAAACGTTGTGGCGCCCACTGACATTTGACCCGACTTTGGGCGCCACACCCTTTCAACTAATTGAAATCGCTCGCCGCACTCGGCGATGGCAGGTGGATCCCTGCCGGGGAGTGGCTGATGCCGTCTCCCAATTGCCCCCGGCGATCCCGGTAAACGGTTGTCCTCCCCAAGCGGAGCGAGGGCAAAATGGTAAACGACAGAGCGGCAGCATTCAGGTTACCACTTTGGGTGCGAATGTTGCGCGCTGCACCACAAGAATCCTCCTGATGGCTCGGTGGTGCGCGGGTCTTTTGCACCTCTGATCAGTGCGGATTGCACGGCGCTGGATTAGCGCGCAGTCTGATGCTCCCAATTCCGACCGCGCCAGGGCCAGCAACGGAGACAAGCGATGGACAGGTCGATCGAACCCGGAAATGTCGCAATGCGGACCGAACACGATGCGCTGGGCGCGGTTGCCGTCCCCGCCGACGCGCACTGGGGGGCGCAGACACAACGAAGCCTGCTGCACTTTGCCTTCGCGCCGCAGGAGCGGATGCCGCACGAGATCATCCGCGCCCTGGCCATGATCAAGAAGGCTGCGGCACAGGTTAATCGTGCCGAGCTGCCCGGCCCGATCGCCGAGGCCATCAGCCAGGCCGCGGACGAAATCATCGCCGGCGGCCATGGTGACCAGTTCCCGCTGGCCATCTGGCAGACCGGCAGCGGCACCCAAAGCAACATGAACGTCAATGAAGTGATCGCCAGCCGCGCCAACGAGCTGTTGACCGGGCAGCGCGGCGGCAAGGTGCCGGTCCACCCCAATGATCACGTCAACCTGCACCAATCATCAAATGACTGTTTTCCAACCGCGCTGCACATCGCCGCGGCGCTTGCCGCCAGCGGGCGCTTGCTGCCGACACTGGAACGCCTGATTGACCAGATCGATGCCCTGTCCGGCGAATGGCGCAACATTATCAAGATCGGACGGACCCACCTGCAGGACGCGACCCCGCTGAGCCTGGGGCAGGAGTTTTCAGCCTTCGCCGCGCAGTTGCGGCAGTGCCATCAGGAACTGGCCTTCGCGCTGGAGCCCGGTCTGATGGAAATCGCGCAGGGCGGCACAGCCGTCGGCACCGGCATCAACGCGCCAGCCGGCTTTGCAGCGGCCATGGCGCAGGCCCTGGCAAGCCACACCGGCCTGCCCCTGCGGCCGGCGCCCAATCCCTTTGCCGCGCTTGCGGGAGAGGAACCGCTGACGCGGTTTTCAGGAGCCATGGTTACCCTTGCCGTCGCACTGACAAAGCTGGCGAACGATATTCGCCTGCTGGCCAGCGGCCCACGCAGCGGGTTGGGCGAACTGCGCCTGCCGGCCAATGAGCCGGGCAGCTCGATCATGCCGGGCAAGGTTAATCCAACCCAGTGCGAGATGCTGACTATGGTCTGCGCTCAGGTGATCGGCAATCACCAGGCGATCGTGACCGGAGCAATGCAGGGGCAGCTCCAGCTGAATGTATTCAAGCCGATGATCGGGGCGGCCGTGCTGCGCTCGATTGACCTGCTGGCGACCGGGATGGACGCCTTCGCCCGGTTCGCGCTGGCCGGCCTTGAACCCCAGCGTCAACGCATCGCCGAACTGCTTGAGAGGTCATTGATGCTGGTGACCGCACTGGTACCGGAGCTGGGCTATGACCGCGCCGCAGTTATTGCCCGCCATGCCGAAGACAACAATCTGACGCTGCGCGAGGCTGCACTGGCCTTGGGCGTGGAGGCGCAAACCTTTGATCGGCTCGTCCGACCAGAAACCATGATCTGACCCTCCAAATTGATTGCAATTGTGAGGCCGCCAGCAATTGGCAAGGCGCCGGCGATTCCGCCCATGGCGCCACCCCCGCGCGGTCAAATGCCGTGCGGGCAAGACTGATCGCGCCCTGCCGCAGCCAATCTTGCCATCACGAGGAACCACATCACCGCCAACGAGGTTTGCCCGTTCCGGTAAGGAGATAATCGTTATGAACATCATCCTCGTCATCGTCATTGGCGGGATCATTGGCTGGATTGCCAGCATGATCATGCGCACTGACGCACAGCAAGGCGTCTTCATGAACATCGTCATCGGCGTTGTCGGCTCGCTTCTCGCTGGTTTCATCCTGTCACCGTTTCTTGGCGGCGCACCGATCACGTCTGGCGAACTCAGCGTCAGTTCCCTGTTGATTTCGCTGCTGGGGGCGGTCGTGCTTCTGGCGATCATCAACATGGTTCGCCGCGGCACGCCACGCTAACCGCCCCAAAGGACAGACCATGCGAAATTTTGCCCTGCTGTTGCTGGTTGTTTCCGGCCTGAGCCTCTCAGCCTGCAACGACACCAAGACAGAAGAACGCGCTGATGCGCTGGAAGATCAGGCCGATCAGGTCCGAGCCAGCGCCGATACCACGGCGGACGCGATGGAAGACCGCGCCGACAAGGTGGATAACCGCCTCAATAGCGAAGCTGCGACAGCCGAGCAGCTTGCAGAAGAGAGGGCCCAGTCCGTGCGCGACAAAGCCGAGCGCAAGGCAGACACCCTTGAGAACAAGGCTGACGCCGTGGGTGATCGCAGTGCCACGCCGACGGCATCCAAAACCCCCTGATCCAATCCAGTTGCAGCCCCCGTCGGTTTCTTGCGCTCGGCGGGGGCGCTTCATTCAGTCCCCGGGAAACTCAAGCCAGACGAGGCCCTGCGCGCCGCGCGCCTCGGTTCCGAAATGACCTGAGACCTGCTCTGCCAGTGCACCGAGAAGCTCGAAGTCTCTGTTGGGAGGAGCGGCTCCGTTGCTGCCGCTGATCTCCAGTCGGCACCCCCTGTCCTCAGACATCAGCCGCACCGCAATCTGACGCGCGCCGTGCGATGCGGCATCGGATATCACCTCAAGCGCAAAAAGCATCAGCGGCACCGCATGGTCGAAGCGGAGCTTGCAGGTGGCATCCGCCTCAACCTGGAAATCCAGCTCGGGACCATCGCGGTTTGCCGCCCGGACCTGTGCACATAGATCAGCCAGCAATTCCGATGCCGTCACTTTGCTTGGGCCGTCCTGATGCTGATCATGGGCGAACCTCTGCACCAGACCGATTGCAGAGACCCTTGCCCTTGCCTGATCCAACAATTCCCGCATCCAGCCTTGCGGAACCCGTTCGGCCTGCATGGTCAGCAAGCTGACAATGATCTGGATGTTATTGCGGACCCGGTGGTTAAGCTCACGCGTGAGCGACTTTTGCATTTCGAGCGAGGCTTGCAAGGCTGTGCGATTACCTTCCAGCGCGCCCGCTATGGCGTGCAGTTGATCAGCGATAGCGGTCACCTCAGCCGGCGCTCCCGCGAATTGGTGGCGCTCGTCAATCAGTTGCCCCTCCACGATCCTTTGGGTCAGGCGGTGCAGGCGCGGGAACCAATCGAGCAGATAACGGTGGGCGGCAAACCACACCCCAATCAGGCTGAGCGCTGTCACCAGCAGGGGGAGAGGCAGGATCAGCCAAATCGGCGAAACGGCCGCATTGGCAAAGTTGGCCCGCGGCTCCGCATAGGCGATGAACAGTTCACGATCGAAAATGGGCGCGGTCGCATATGTCCATTGCTTGCCATCGGCGGATTGGATGGCTTGTGGCGCTTGCAGGGCATCGCGAACTCTGGCCAGACCCGTGAACCGAGATGGACCGCTCGAGAAAAATACCTTGCCATCGCGATTGACCAGCATCGCCACCCCGCCACGCTCGCGCTGCCGCTGCCCAATTGAGCGTGATAGCCATTCCAAGCTGATCCTGGCGCCGATCACGCCATCGAAGCGGCCCGCGCGATCGTAGAGCGGCAGGTAAAGCTGAAGGGTCGGCTGCTTCGAAACCTCATCAAATGCAGGATCGCCCAGCAAGAATGTATCTTGGGATTTGAACTGCCCTGGCCAGGCATTGCCGCTGATGGTCTGGCCTGGCGCATAGGGCAGCGCGGAACAGCGAATGGCTCCATTGCGGTCTGCGCGCAGGAAATTGCTTATGCCAATCGCCCCTTCCCGCGCATCGATCAGTACCTGATCGCAGCCCGAAAGATTGCGCTCGATGGGATCAAGCCGACTCAGCATTTGCAGCGATCGACGGGCAATGACGAAGGGATCCCGCTCGCCCTCTGCGATGCCCCATGCGTTTGCCCGCAGGCGCTGCGCCACCAAGTTTTGGGAGCCATCGTAAGTCAGTACGCCTTGCCAGACTCCAAGGAACACCATCGGAACCAACGCGCCGATCAGAATTTTGGTCAGTATGGACCGAATCGAGCCCGCTTGCCGCAGCGTCCTCATCGATCTCCCGCTAGGCTGCGGCCGGGCTTTGCCGCCGACAGGCCTTCACCATCACCCCCCTCTTCCAGCAGACGCTTCAGGGCGACACGTCCACGGGCGATCCGGCTTTTCACCGTGCCGATGGCACAGCCGGCAATCTGGGCCACTTCCTCGTAACTCATGTCAGCTGCGACCAGCATCAGCATTTCGCGTTGTTCGGTGGGAAGCTTTTCCAGCGCGCGCTGCACATCCATCAGGTCGAGCCCCACGTGCTGGGTCGATGGCGCAACCAGGATCCGTTCAGCCGCTTCAGGGTCCCACGCCACGAACCGCGAATTCTTTTTGGCCATCGAATAGCAACGGTTGCGCAGGATGATGAACATCCAGGCCTTGAAGTTGGTCCCGACCTTGAAGGTATGACGTGATGCCCAGGCCCGCATCATGGCTTCCTGCGCAAGATCGTCGGCCAGATCGCGATTGCCGCAGATCCCGCGGGCAAAGGCACGCAGCTGCGGCAGGATGGCCATCACCTCGCGCTTGAACTGTTCCTTGCTCAGCGTTGCTTCCGCCCCATCGCGGTGCTCAGGCTGGAAGCTTGTCATTCAGGCGGTGCCCGATCATCAAGCTGATCAAGCAGAAGCAGGAAGTCATCGGGGATTGCTTCCGACGCAACACTCTCATGCAGTTGACGCAAGGCCGCCGCGATCGGATCGAACGCAAGGTCGGGCTGAAGGCTGTCCTCAGCCGATGATTCGGCGTGCCTGCCGGTGCTGGCCGACCGCTTCTTACGATTTTCGTCTTCGGGCATATGTGCGCTATCGCCTTGTTCGGCGGTGGAAAAGGAATACCGGCTCACTGTAGTCTGCCTCAACTGGTTCCGAAACCCGATCCCGGCAACCGCCTGGCGTCCTTCGCGCCGTCGCAGAAGGAAACCGGATGAACGCTGCTTGGTTCCCGTTGCGGAACATTTTCTATCATCATGCAGTTTGGGGCTTTCGAGACGAGAAGGGAGTTCCAATGCCAGATCAGCCGGTCTCGCTGCGTGCGTGCATTGCAAACGAGTTGCCTTACCTGCGCCGTTATGCACGGGCTGTTACCGGATCGCAGAGCTTGGGCGACGCAGCGGTGCGTGAAATGCTTGAAGCCATCATTGCCGCCCCGGACCTGCTGGACGAGAAGACCATGATGCGCCTGGGCCTGTTCCGGGTATTTCATCAAATCTGGAAACCCACGCAGGGCAATTCTGGTTCTGGCGGCTTTATCGCAAATCTGCCGGTCAGTGCGCGCGAAGCCCTGCTGCTCACAATGGTCGAAGGTTTTTCCTGCGCCCAAACTGCAGAAATCCTTAAAACGACCCAAGATCAGGTCCGAGCCACGATCGCCTTGGCGCGACAGCAGTTGGAAGCGCAGTTGCATGCTTCGGTGATGATCATCGAGGATGAGGCGATAATCGCCATGCACCTGCGGAAAATCGTCGAGGGGCTTGGCAACACGGTAGCCGGCGTTGCCCGCACGCGCGATGAAGCGGTAAGCTTGGCGCGCGAAGCTCTGCCCTCGCTGATCCTGGCCGACATCAGCCTGGCTGACGGCTCAAGCGGCATTGATGCGGTGAAAGGTATTCTTGAAAACTTCTCGGTACCGGTGATCTTCATCACGGCTTTTCCGCAACGCTTGCTAACCGGCGAGCGCCCGGAGCCAACCTATCTCATCACCAAGCCTTTCGAGCCCGAAATGGTCACTGCAACAATCTGGCAGGCCCTGCTGGTTCATCACGAGACCCAACCGGGGCTCCAGGCGGCCTAAGCACAATTATCAGCACTTTATGGCACCACTTCCAGCAGCCTACTCGGTGTAAAGGGCTGCTGGAAGTGGTCTATGCGCTGGGTTCCGGAACCGCTTGTGATGTCTGTTCTGCGATGGAAATGCGCTTATTCCGCATCACAGCACCAGACCAGTCCGGATCCCAGCAATAGCAACATCATGACAATCGGCAGGACCTGCCACTGTAATGTGCCCCCCACTGCTGGAGGGAACAGCGGAGGGCACAGTCAGGTGCCGGCCCATGGCGGGAAGGGGGTCAATCGGGCCGGCGAATGGAGAAACTCCGTTTACCCCGGAATAGTTCCGCCCGATCGAAAATTTTTACGGCTAACAGTAGCCTCGCAAGGCCGCTGATACGTATGGCCCGCGTCGGGCGACGTACACTTTCCCAAAGGACTCGGCACTTTCCCAAAGGACTCGGCACTTTCCCAAAGGACCCGGCACAGCCGGACACAGGGTAGTTCGTGCCGAGCCCATGGCAAGGCAAAGAAAAAGGCCCGCCGAAACCGGCGGGCCTAAATCCTTCAACGCTTTGCAGCGTTGACTTACTTGGCAGCTTCCGAGGCCGGAGCAGCTTCAGTAGCAGCGGCCTCAGTGGCAGCAGCTTCGGTCGCAGCGTCGGTGGCAGCAGCTTCAGTAGCAGCAGCTTCGGTCGCAGCAGCTTCAGTCGCAGTTGCGTCAGCAGCAGCTTCTTCCTTGGCGCCGCAAGCGGCGAGGCCGAGGGCCATGAAAGCGGCCAGGGCAACAGTGGTCTTGCGCATTTGGGAACTCCCCCTTGTTGAGGAGCGCATAATTGAATCGAATTTGCCGCCGCGCAACATTTTATTGACGATAATCCGCAGCTACTTGGCTGCTTGCGGGTTTTTACTGATTGCTCGTACGCCTAGCCGGACGGTCCCGCTTGTCGCGCCCCGCGCGTTTGGCTAGCCCAAGACGATGAAGCTCGGCACCTGCTACTATCCCGAACACTGGCCCGAAAGCTGCTGGGCAGAAGATGCCAGACGCATGGCCGCCAACGGCCTCAAGCAGGTCCGGATCGGTGAATTTGCCTGGAGCCGGATCGAGCCCGAATCTGGCCGAATGGATTGGGGCTGGCTTGATCGTGCAATCGACACGCTGCACGCAGCCGGGCTTGAGGTAATCCTGGGCACGCCAACCGCCACGCCGCCGAAGTGGCTGATCGACACCATGCCCGACATGATCGCGATCGACGAACAGGGCCGTCCGCGCGGGTTCGGATCACGGCGCCATTACTGCTTTAGTCACGCCGGATACCGCACCGAGGCTGCGCGGATCACCCGCGCCGTGGCGCAGCGCTATGGCCGGCACCCGGCCGTGGTCGCCTGGCAGACCGATAACGAATACGGCTGCCATGACACGGTGCTGAGCTACTCCGCCGCGGCAAGGCTGGCTTTCCGGGAATGGTTGGCCGCACGCTATGGATCCGTGGATGCGTTGAACCGCGCCTGGGGTAATGTCTTCTGGTCGATGGAATATCGTTCCTTTGCCGAGATCGACCTACCCAATCTTACCGTGACCGAGGCGAACCCTGCCCATTGGCTGGCCTTCCGCCGCTTCGCCTCGGACGAAGTCGTGGCCTTCAACCGCATTCAGGTGGATATCCTGCGCGAACTCTCCCCGGGGCGCGACGTGGTCCACAACTACATGGGCTTCTTCACCGAGTTCGATCATCATGCCGTCGCCCGTGATCTGGATGTGGTCGGATGGGATTCGTATCCACTGGGCTTCCTTGACAGCTTCCCCTTCGCGGAGGCTGACAAGCTGGCTTACGCGCGGCAGGGCCATCCGGACATCGCCGCCTTTCACCACGATCTGTATCGCGGCTGTACCGCAACCGGGCGTTGGTCCGTACTGGAACAGCAGCCCGGACCGGTAAACTGGGCGCGTTACAATCCCGCACCGCTGCCCGGCATGGTCCGGCTTTGGACGCTGGAGGCGATGGCGCATGGAGCCGAACTGGTCAGCTATTTCCGCTGGCGGCAATTCCCCCAGGCGCAGGAGCAGCACCACGCAGGGCTGCTCAGGCCCGATAGCGAACCCGCCCCCGGTCTGGCGGAGGCCGCCCAGTCCGCCCGGGATATCGCCCTGCTGGGTGCAGCAGGCGCAGCGCCGCGGCAGGTGGCGCTGGTCTTCGCCTATGACGCCGATTGGGTGACCAAGATCCAGCCGCAGGGCGCGGGGCTATCGGCGCTATGGGCAAGCTTTGCCTGTTATTCGGCGCTGCGCAGACTGGGCCTCAGCATCGATATCATCCCGCCAGGCGCTCCACTCGATGGCTATGCGATGGTGGTTCTGCCCTGCCTGCCGATCGTGCCAGACACGCTGGCTGAACAGCTGGAGCGCTTTGCCGGGCAGATCGTGATCGGTCCGCGCAGCGGCAGCCGCGATGCAGACTTTGCGATTCCTGAGGGCCTGCCGCCGGGTCCGCTGCAGGCACTGTTCCCCGGCAAGGTGGTGCGCGTCGAAAGCCTTCGCCCCGGCCTGATCCATCCCGGTGCGGGCTGGGAAATTGCCCACTGGCGTGAGGATCTAGAAACCTCAAGTCAACTTGAGATATGCGCGGAGGACGGGACTCCGGCCTGCTGGAAGCATGGCCAGACGCGCTATCTTGCGGCGTGGCCTGAGCCCAGCCTGGCTGCCGAAGTCCTACGCCGAGCGGCGGGCGATGCCGGGCTGGCGCTCCATGCCCTGCCCGAAGGTTTGCGCCTGCGCCGTGCCGGCAATCGCATTTTTGCATTCAACTATGCTGCGCAACATACTGAATTACCGTCTTCAATTCAGGGGAGCCTGGTGCTGGGCGAACGCAGGTTACCGCCTGCAGGCGTAACCGTGCTCGAGGACTAGGCTTTTGCGTCAGCCGCTCCGTGCCAGCCGGTGAAGCTAGCGGTGCGGCCCAGCACCACCCGGTTGAAGCCCAGCGCGAAGAGTACCGATGTGGCCAGCGTAACCACCATGAAATCGATGTAGTGCAGCCCGATCAACCCGGCCGGCTGCCAGACAAAGGTGTAAGCCCCATAGAGCGCCACCCCCCAGACCACGCCGGCAATCGCTGCCCGCGCCGCCACGCCCCGGAACAACAGCGCGACGATGAAGGCCGAAAGGATCGGCATTGAAGACAGCCCATTCAACTGCTGCAACAGGTTGATGATCGACTTGGCGTTCTCAAAGGCCGGGACCATCAGGATCGAGGAGATCGTCAGCAGCACCGAGACCGTGCTGGCCAGCTTCCAGTGGTTGGTAACCGGGCGCACGAACTTGGTGTGGAAGTCCACCGCATAGAGCGCGACCGAGCTGTTGAGGATCGCCGCGGTGTGGGCAATCACTGCCGCCGCCATCATTGCCGCAAAGGCGCCCGACAGCCACTGCGGCAGGACCGCCGCGACAACCTGGCCATAGGCGGCATCATCGACATCGCCGAACAGCTTGTACCCCACCACGCCGGGGATCACGACAATAGCGGGGATGATCATGATCCGCACCGCTGCTGCAGCCAGCACGCCCTTCTGCGCTTCGCGCACGGTGGGGGCGGTCATCGCTTTCTGAGTGATGTTCTGGTTGGTCGACCAATAGAAGATCTGGATGAACAGCATGCCGGTGAACAGCGTGTGGAACGGGATCGGCGATGCCGCATCGCCCACCATGGTCAGCCGTTCATGGGGGATGCCGGAAAAGTCCCAGCCGATCGCGTTACAGGCCAGCACCACGACCAGCAGGGCAATCGCCAGCACGCCGATGCCGGAATAGGTGTCCATCACCGCCACGGCGCGCAGCCCCCCCCATGATGGTATATATCGCCGCGATCACGGCCATCGGTGCGGCAAAGTACCAGAGCGGCCAATCGACCCCGAACATCGACTTCAGAAACAGCGAACCCGAATAAAGCGCTGCCGGCAGGTAGATCAGCACATTGCCGATCAGGAACAGCGCCGAAATCAGCGTGCGGATCGACCCGCCGTCATAACGCTGCTCAAGCAATTCGGTCACCGTGGTGCAACCGGTGCGATAATAGACTGGCACAAATACAAAGCCGAGGATCATCAGCCCGACAAAGCCCGCCAGCTCCCACCAGGCGAGCAGCAGCATCTGGTTGCCGTTCATGCCCACCAGTTGCTCGGTCGAAAGGTTGGTCAGCGTGATCGCGCCCGCGACATAGAGCCATTTGAGCCCTCCGCTGGCAAGATAGACATCCCTTGCCGAGCCATCGTGCGCGGGGTGCGCGGCGCGGGTGGTGGTGCGCCAGGTGAAGAACCCGATCACCGCCAGCAGCGCCAGCGCCATCGTCACCTGTCCGGCAAATGATCCCCAGAACTGCCCCATTGCACTCCCCCCGGTGCTGTTTTCCGCGATCCTATGCGGCCCGTCTCGGGGATGCCAGCGCTAAGTCCGTTCGAGCGCCAGCAGGGCAAAAGTCGCCAGCCAGTGCTCACCCATATAGTCGTCCCCCAGGTGCGGCAGAGCGGCATCAAGGTGGTGCTGCGCCGTAAGCAGCGCCGGTTCGCGCGCCAGGTGCCCATTGGGCAATGCAGCGGCGATCCCACGCCAGCACCAGGCGCGGCTGAGGTTAAGGCCATCGAGATGGGCAATCTTGCCGTCGCTGCGGTCAGAGACGGTGGCGGGGGTGAACAGGGTGGCGGGGCGGCCCTCTGCCGCGGCCGGGAGGAAGCTATCGAACCAGGCACTGAAATCGCTCCCCAGTACCCGGCTCATCAGCAAGGCCTCGGTCAATGCGGAGGACAGGAACTCATCCCCGCCCGGCTCCCAAGCCTGGCAATCGCGATCCTTGCCGAACCAGTCTCGGGCGCGGGCATCGATCAGGGCCACGAGCGCCGGATCATGGTCCTGCGCCCAATCACGCGCCAGGGTCAGCGCAAATGCCGACGAGTAGTGCGTGCCCACCCGGATCGGATAGGTCTGGACCGGCAGGAACTGCCGAAACCGCTTGGCAAAGGTGGCGGCAAAGGCATCGGCATGGTACGCCCAGGGCCGATCGTGCCGCACCATCTCTGCATGGAGCGCCAGCGCCCAGGCCCAGCCATAGGGGCGCTCGAACCCGCGCGCAGACGGCCGCGTAAGATAGGCGGTTTCAACGGCAAAGTTCTCTGCCGTCAGCATCGCGTCCGCCAGCGTATTGACCCGCACTGCCTCGGGCAGGTCGGGGTAGAGCCGGGCCAGCCGCAGCACCTGCCACCAGCCGTGGAGGCAAGAATGCCAATCGAAACTGCCGAAGAAGATCGGATGCAGTTCACGCGGGGTACGGGCATCTTCGGGCCCGTCCATCACGTGATCCAGCTTGTGTGGAAATTCGCGGGTCAGGTGGCCCAGCGTCAGCGCCATGAAGCGCGCGGCGTGTTCAGCAGTCAGGTGCGTCATCAGAAGGCAAACCACCAGATAAAGAGCGTGTTGACTGCCAGCAGCGGCAGTGCCGTGCCAACCTGGGCCCAGACCACGGCGTTGCGGTCTTTCAGTTCAAGCAGCGCGGCAGGAACCATGTTGAAATTGGCCGCCATCGGCGTCATCAGCGTGCCACAGAAACCGGCGAGCATGCCGATTGCGCAAACCACCGCCGGATCGCCGCCATACTGGCGGACCAGCAGCGGCACACCGATCGCCGCAGCCATCACCGGGAAGGCAGCAAAGGCGTTGCCCATGATCATGGTGAACAGCGCCATACCCAGCGCGAAGGCAATGATCGCGCCGATCCTGCTGCCTTCCGGGATGATCTCCGACATCAGGCCGCCAACCACATCTCCCACGCCTGACAGCGCAAAGACCGCACCGAGGCTGGCCAGCATCTGCGGCAGGATCGCTGCCCAGCCCACCGAATCCATCAGCCGTCGCCCTTCCTGCAGGGGCGCCGCCGGATGCGGGCGCAGCCAGACCAGCCCCACCAACAGGGCAAGCAGCGCGCCCAGCGCCAGGCTGACCAGCGTCACCTGCTTGGGATTGACCAGGCCCGGCAGCTGTTCAAACCCGAAAGTCCCCACCAATGCCGTTGCCGGGATCACCAGCGCCAGCAGGAACAGGCGGTTACCATAGCGTGCCGCGCGGGCGGCGCGAATTTCTGCCGTGATTCCGCCGCTACCGTGGCCAAGCTGGCCGGTTCCGGCAATCGCAACCAGCGCCAGCACCAGCAGGCCGTTGGCGACATCCCCCAGTTGGTCGCCCGCCAGCATCGACAGCGCCAGCAGCCCCCAAAAGGCGCCATTGCCCCAGCGCCTAGGGTTAGTTCGGTCGCGCAGCGAGAGCACAGCGAAGGCCAGGAAAGCCAGCCCGGCAAGGATATAGACGAAGCGGAGACCGATCATTGCCCGGTCTCCTGCGCGCCCAGCCGCCGATCCAGGCGCCACAGCCGGAAGCCGTGGATCAGGAAGGCAGCGATTGCTGTCGGGATCGCCCAGACTGAAAGCTGGAATGGAGAGAGGACGATGCCCTGCTGCTCCAGGAAACCGACCATTAGCAGGATCGAGCCAATGGCGATGAAGATATCTTCGCCAAAGAACAGGCCAACGTTATCCGTCGCGGCGGCCATGGCCTTGACTTCTTCACGCTCTGCCTCCGACAAGTCCGTCTGCCGCTCCGCCGCTGCCTCGGCCATCGGCGCGACCAGCGGGCGCACAGTCTGGGCATGGCCCGCCACCGAAGTGAGCCCCAGCGCAGCGGATAGCTGACGGATCAGCAGATAGCCGGTCAGTAGCCGCCCGGTGGTTGCACCTTTCAGGCTGGCGATCAGCGCGCGAGCGCGCTCCTGCAGACCGTGGGCTTCGAGCAGGCCGATCACCGGCAAGACGATCCAGATGACGGTGACATAACGCGTGTCGTTGAACGCCTTGCCAAAGGCCGCGACGATTGCCGGCAGATCCAGTCCCGCAGCCAGTCCCGTAGCCGCCGCTGCGGCCACCACCACGAGCAGCGGATTGAACCGCAGCACGAAGCCCAGGACCATCACCGCGATGCCCGAAAGCACCCACATCCCGCTCATCCGTAGCCTCCCCCGCCCGGCGTTTCGACCACCATCACATCACCCGGTTCCATCACCACCGAGGCAGTGGAATCGAGCACTTCGATTGCCCCCGATATCCGTTCAACCCGGGTTGTACCCGCCGCACCGTCTGCGCCGCCCGCCAAGCCAAACGGCGGCACGCGGCGTCGGTTGGCGAGCATCCCGGCTTCCATCTGCTGCTGGAAGCGCAGCCGCCGCGTCGCGCCATCGCCGCCGCGATGCCGTCCGGCCCCGCCCGAACCCGCCCGGACCGAGAATTCCTCAAGCAGCACCGGAAAGCGCGTTTCCAGTATTTCGGGATCAGTCAGGCGGCTGTTGGTCATGTGGGTCTGGACCACGCTGGTCCCATCAAAGTCCGGCCCTGCGCCCGAACCCCCTGCGATTGTTTCGTAATACTGATAGCGATCGTTGCCGAAGGTCAGGTTGTTCATCGTTCCCTGCGCACCGGCCATCGCCCCGAAGGCCCCGAACAGCGCATCGGTAACAACCTGGCTGGTTTCCACATTGCCGGCAACGACCGCCGCCGGATAGCGCGGACGCAGCATCGACCCTTCGGGCACCAAGATCGTAACCGGGGCCAGGCAACCCTCGTTCATCGGGATCGGATCGTCGATCATGGTGCGCAGAACATACATCACCGCCGCCCGGACCACGCTGAACGGGGCGTTGAAATTGCCCGGCAGCTGATCGCTGGTTCCGGCAAAGTCGATGGTCACCTGCCGCGCCGCACGGTCAACCCGGACGGCAACGCAGACCGCAGCGCCATTATCCAGTTCATAGCGGAAGCTGCCATCGTCCAGCCGGCCGATCAGGCGGCGGACAGCCTCCTCGGCATTGGCATGGACGTGGCCCATATAGGCCCGAACCACTTGCACGCCATGTTCGGCGCAGGCCCGTTCCAGGCCTGCCGCGCCGCGCGCACAGGCGGCGACCTGTGCGGCCAGGTCCGCCAGGTTTGCTTCGATGTTGCGCGCCGGATAGGGGCCAGTGGTCAGGATCGCCGTCAGCTCATCCCGGCAGAAGCGGCCTTCGTCGACCAGCAGGACATTTTCCAGCAGCACGCCCTCCTCGCCAATATTACGGCTGCTGGGCGGCATTGAGCCAGGGGCGATCCCGCCAACATCGGCATGATGCCCGCGCGCTGCGACATAGAAGTCGGGCGCTTCGCCCGCACCCACGAAGACCGGCATGACCACGGTGATGTCCGGCAGGTGCGTGCCGCCGGCATAGGGCGCGTTGAGGACATAGGCATCGCCGCGGCGGATCCCGCGTCCATCGCTGGCCCCGGCGCGTTCGCGCAGGATCGCCTGAACACTCTCTCCCATCGAACCAAGGTGAACGGGCATGTGCGGCGCATTGGCCACCAGCCGCCCGGCAGCATCAAAGAGCGCGCAGGAGAAATCGAGCCGTTCGCGGATATTGACCGACATGGCCGTTCGCGCCAGCGCCGAGCCCATTTCCTCGGCAATCGCCATGAACAGGCCGTTGAAGATCTCAAGCCGGACCGGATCAGCTTCGGTCCCGCTCGCGATTGCGGCGGCACGCGGCGCGGTGCGGGTCAGGCGCAGGGTGCCGTCGGCATCGACCGCGAGCGACCAGCCCGGTTCGACCACCGTGGTCGCCAGCCGATCGATCACCACCAGCGGACCAGTCGCGGCAAACCCCGCGGGCAGCGCGGTGCGGTCGTAAACCGGAACCTGGTGCTCGGCCCCGGCAAGGTAACAGGTGACCGATTCAACCGGAGGACCAGCGCTGTCTGGCAGCGGCCAATCGAGCGCGCCGCTCGCTTCGCCGGCGGCAATGGCTTCCACGCGCACACGGTCAATCACCAGGGCTCCATCGCCGTCATAGCCGAACTGCGCGCGGTGCGCGGCGGCAAAGGCTTCGGCCAGTTGCTGCGGGCCTGCCAATGCCAGCTCAATCGTGTTTTCGGAGCCTTCGCGCCGCAGGAACAGGCTGGTGTGGACCGCTGCTGCGGCTTCGCCAAGCTCACCCCGGACCTGATCGCCAAGTTCCGAAGCCAGCGCCTGCGCCGCTTCAATTCCGCCCACCAGCGGCTGCCCAAGCGTCCGCTCACGCACCGCCGCTTCGCTGGCAAGGCCCATGCCATAGGCCGAAAGCACCCCGGCCAGCGGGTGGACCAGCACGGTATCGATCGCCAGCTCGTCGGCCACCAGGCAGGCATGCTGCCCACCCGCCCCGCCGAAACAGGACAACGCATAGCCGGTTACATCATGCCCGCGGGCAACCGAGATCTGCTTGATCGCATGCGCCATGTTGGCAACAGCAATGGCGATAAAGCCCTCGGCCAACGCTTGTGGCGACAAGACCTGCCCGGTTTCGGCCTGGATCGCGCCAGCCATTTCCGCAAACTTTTCGGCCACCACCGCGGTATCGATCGGCTGGTTGCCATTGGCCCCAAACAGGTGCGGGAAGTGTTCTGGCCGCAACTTGCCGAGCATGACATTGCAGTCAGTCACGGTCAGCGGACCGCCATTGCGATAACAGGCGGGGCCCGGCACGGCACCCGCGCTTTCAGGGCCAACGACCAGCCGCCCGGCATCAAACCGGCAGATCGAACCGCCGCCCGCCGCGACGGTATGGATCCGCAGCATCGGCGTGCGAATCCGGACATTGGCGACGCGAACCTCGCTGTCGCGCTCGAACTGTCCGGCATAGTGGCTGACATCGGTTGAGGTGCCGCCCATGTCGAAGCCGATCACCTTAGGCGCGCCGCTTGCCTCAGCCGTTCGGGCCATACCAACGATTCCGCCAGCCGGGCCGGAAAGGATCGCATCCTTGCCCCGAAAGCGCGCACCATCTGCCAAACCGCCGCTGGACTGCATGAACAGCGCGCGGTTGCCGGTGCCCAAGGCGCTGGTGAACTGGTCAACATAGCGGCGCAGAACCGGGGAGAGATAGGCATCGACCAGGGTCGTATCCCCGCGCCCGACCAGCTTGATCAGCGGCGCAACTTCGTGACTGACCGAAACCTGGGTGAAGCCCGCCTCGCGGGCCAGTTCGGCCAAACGCACCTCGTGCGCCGGATAGCGATAGCCATGCATCAGCACGATCGCGATCGCGCGATAACCCTGGGCTACGGCCCCGGCAAAGGCGGCGCTTGCGGCTGCTTCATCGAGCGGCTCCAGCACCGTGCCATCGGCCATAACCCGCTCAGCGACCTCGATCACCTGGGCATGCGGTGGTTCGGGCAAGACAATCCGGCGCACGAACAGCTCGGGGCGTTCCTGCGTGCCAATTCGCAGCGCATCGCCAAAGCCGCGGGTGATCGCCAGGACCGTTGGCTCACCCTTGCGTTCGAGCAAGGCATTGGTGGCAACGGTTGTGCCCATCCGCACGGCAGCCGGCGGGAGCGGTCCTGCGCCCACGCCGCTCAACTGGCGAATAGCGGCGATCGCTGCGTCTTCAGCCCGCGCCGGATCCTCTGACAACAGCTTGGCCGTCAGCACGCGGCCATCAGGCGCGCGCGCAACCACATCCGTAAAGGTCCCGCCCCGGTCGATCCAGAATTGCCATTCACCCATCACGCCGCCGTCATAGGCCGCGTGACGGCGCTGGCAATCACTTGCGAACGAGAACGGTGTCCAGCGGGATTAAGGCCGCTATCACCCGGCGGCTCTGGGTACGGCCTTTCTTGGTACCATTGCGCTAATTCAGGCGAACACGGGTGGGCCCGATAGTCTTTCGGCGCTAGGGTTCGCAGTCAGAGCCATCGCGCCGCCGCAGCGACTGCCACCCCTTCCACTCTTCAATGAGGGCGTTGAAGTGGTGCCGAAAGCGATCAATCTCGGCAACCCCGACTTCCTGCACCCGTTGGTCGTAGGATCGTTGGGTGTGAATCGCTTGGGCCACTTCGGCGACATGTTCCAAGGGACCAATCACATGACTTTGCAATCGCCGCGCGAGAAGGCCGGCCGCAATCATTGCCAGGGCAAGCGACGATAGGGCGATGATCAGTCCCGCCAGCCCAAAGCGCAGGAGCCCCTCTGAATTGCCCGTAATCCGCACTTCACCGATCGGATTGCCGTCTTGGGCCATCGGCACAACCGTCGATCGCGGCCACAGCAGCCAACTGCTCGCGCCCATCAACCAAGCCGGCCCCGCTGGCCTGGGATTTTGCCAACGCACCAAAATTCGCCCCGCGCGATCCAACACCTCAACCTGCTGTACCTCGCCGACGCCTGCAACCATGGCGATGCCATCCACAACAGCTCGCTGGTCCCCGAAGGCTACGGATGGCGCAATCGTATAGGCCAAAGTTCTGGCCATCAGATCAAGATTGCGCCGGGCATAGTTGTGGATCACCAAGCCGCCACTCAATGTGACACTCGTCGCCGCCAGCAAGACCGCAAATACGATCAGCTGAAGGTGAACCCGCGCCAGCACCTGGCGGATGGTAGGGAGGTCCGAACTGCTCATTGCACCACCCGTTGCAAAACGAGATACACGTGGATCGCCCCCGCATTGGCACGGAGCCTCTATCCACCCGTCATTCTATCGATTTCAATACCTTGCTCAGAACGCCCGCGATTGCAAGACAAGGAGGAATTGGTTTCTATCGCAACCAGTGCTAGGCGCGATTCATGCCAGCAATGATCGATCGCCAGCCCTTGCGCGAAGCCTATCGCCAGGACGAGGAAACCTGCATCGCCGAGCGCCTGCGCCAGGCCGCGCCGGCCAGCGCTGTGCACGGCGAGGCAAAGCAGATTGCAGCCAGGCTGGTCGAAGGTGCACGGGCCCACAAGGCCAGCGGGCTTGACGCATTCCTGCAAACCTATGGCCTTGGCACCGACGAAGGCATTGCCCTGATGTGTCTGGCCGAGGCACTGCTGCGCGTGCCCGATGCGGCAACGGCCGATGCCCTGATCCATGACAAGCTAGGCGGGATCGACTGGTCGGAGCACCTAGGCGAAAGTGGCTCAACCTTCGTCAATGCTGCAACCTTCTCGCTGATGCTCACCGGCCAGGTGCTTGATCAGCGGCGCGCCAAGCCGGAAGGCCTCGGCGCGGTCCTGAAGCGCGCCGTCGGCCGGCTGGGCGAGCCGGTGATCCGCCAGGCGACCTTGCAGGCGATGAAAATCCTGGGCGGCCAGTTCGTTTTCGGCCGCACGATCGACGAGGCGCTGGAACGCGCCGCGCCCGAACGCAGGCAGAACCTGACCCACAGTTTTGACATGCTGGGCGAAGCGGCAATGACCTTTGCCGATGCCGAACGCTATCGCCAGAGCTACGAAATGGCACTGGACCGGATTGCGCAAGAGGCAGGTGCCGGGGTCGTCCGCTCGCCCGGAATTTCGGTGAAGCTCTCGGCGCTCCACCCGCGCTATGATTTCCTACATGCCGATGCTGCCAAGGCCGAGCTGGTGCCGATGCTCAAGGCGCTGGCGCTGAAAGCACGCGCTGCCGACATCCACTTCACCATCGATGCCGAAGAGGCCGAACGGCTGGAACTGTCACTGGATATCATCGAGGCATTGGTCAGCGATGACGCATTATTTGCTGGCAACTGGCAGGGCTTTGGTCTGGCGCTGCAAGCCTACTCCAAGCGGGCGGTGCCTTTGGTCGACTGGGTCGTACAGCTTGCCCGCCGCAACGGCCGCCGGATCATGGTGCGGCTGGTCAAGGGCGCCTATTGGGACAGCGAGATCAAGCTGAGCCAGGTTGGCGGCCATGTCGATTACCCGGTCTTCACCCGCAAGGTCGCGACTGACGTTTCCTATCTTGCCTGCGCGGCCAAGCTGCTGGCCGCACCCGATGCAATTTATCCGGCCTTCGCCACACACAACGCCTATACGGTTGGCGCGATCAAGGCGCTGGCTGGTGAAACGGAGTTCGAATTCCAGCGGCTCCACGGCATGGGCGAGGATGTCTACGCCGAGCTTGCCAAGTATGAAGCAGCGGCGGGCAACCGGCGGACTCCGGTCCGGATCTATGCGCCGGTCGGCGGGCACAAGGAATTGCTGGCCTACCTTGTCCGCCGCCTGCTGGAAAACGGTGCAAACAGCTCTTTCGTCAACCGCATGGCCGATGCCGAAGTGCCGGTCGATGCGCTGGTTGGCGATCCGGTGGCAGAGCTGGCCGCGCTCAACCCGCGCCGCAACCCGGCCATTCCATTACCGGGCCAGCTGTTCCCGCGCCGCGAGAACAGCGCCGGGGTAGACCTGGCCGACCCGCTGCTGCGCGCGCCGCTGCTGGCGCACCTTCATGAGCTGGCTTCGCTGCGCTGGGAGGCAGAGCCGACGGCAGTGGTCGAGCACGGTGCTGGCGCTTCGACAGGCTCAGCGCGAGCGGGCGGGGGGAATGGGAAAGAGCCAAGGCCTGCTCAGCCTGAGCTTGTCGAAGGCCAGGAGATCCGCTCGCCGCATGACCGCACCCACATCGTCGGCACGATCCGCATTGCCACGGCCGACGATGTCGCTTTCGCCGCCCAGCGCGCCGCCAAGGCGCAGCCCGCGTGGAACGCGATGGGCGGAGCGGAGCGCGCCGCGCTGCTGGAAAGGGCTGCCGATGCGTTTGAGGCGCATACGCCCGAGTTCCTCTCGCTCTGCCAGCGCGAGGCCGGGAAGACCCTGGTCGATGCCGTGCTCGAGCTGCGTGAGGCGGTCGATTTTCTGCGCTATTACGCCGCCGAGGCGCGGACCCAGTTTGGTGAGGGCCGCCCATTGCCCGGCCCCACGGGGGAGAGCAACCGGCTGACCCTGCATGGGCGCGGCGTGTTCGTCACGATCAGTCCGTGGAACTTCCCGCTGGCGATCTTCATCGGCATGGCCTCGGCCGCGCTGGCCGCCGGAAATACTGTACTTGCCAAGCCGGCCGAGCAGACCCCGCTCATTGCGGCGCTGGCGGTGCGGCTGTGCCACGAAGCGGGCATTCCCGATGACGTGCTGCAACTGGTGCCGGGCGACGGCGCGGTGGGCGCGCTGCTGACGGCCCGCCCCGAAGTGGCGGGCGTTGCCTTTACCGGCTCAACCGAGACCGCCCGCGCAATTAATCGCGCGCTGGCCCAGCGCGATGGGCCGATTGCCACCCTGATAGCCGAAACCGGCGGACAGAACGCGATGATCGTTGACAGTTCGGCCCTGCCCGAACAGGTCACCCGCGACGTCGTTGCCAGCGCCTTCCAGAGCGCAGGCCAACGCTGTTCGGCGCTGCGGGTGCTGTACCTGCAGGACGACGTTTACGATGCCATGCTGGCGATGATCCGGGGTGCTTTCGAAGCGCTGGTGATTGGCGATCCACAGGATCCGACGACCGATGTCGGCCCGGTGATCGATGCCGATGCCAAGGCCGCGCTTGATCAGCATATCACCGCAATGGAAGCCGCCGGCCGCACGGTCTGGCAGCGCGAATTGCCGCAGATTTGCGCAAATGGCACGTTCGTTGCCCCGACCATCATCGAAATCGAATCCATTGCCGATCTCAACCGCGAGAACTTTGGCCCGGTGCTGCACGTCGTCCGGTTCAAGGGCGACGAACTGGAGGCCGTGATCGCGGCTATCAATGATACCGGTTATGGGCTGACGCTGGGCCTCCACAGCCGGATCGACGCGACCCGGCGGCTGGTTGAAGCCAGGGCGCGGGTGGGCAATTTCTACGTCAACCGCAACCAGATCGGCGCGGTAGTGGAAAGCCAGCCGTTTGGCGGCGAAGGGCTTTCCGGCACGGGACCCAAGGCGGGCGGGCCGCACTACCTGCAGCGTTTTGCCACCGAGCGGGTAACCTGCATCGACACCACGGCCGCGGGCGGCAATGCCGGCTTGATGGCGGGCGGCTAATCCTTCCGCACCTTTCGCTCTTGCCGAATTTAAGTGCCCGGTTAACATGGCGCATAACCGGGAGAGAGCGATGGATCAGGCTACCTACGACCATCTGCTGGCCAAGGCCCAGCGGACGATCGATCTGTTCACCTTTGATGAGTTCATCCGCTTTTGGGGCAACGATCGCCCGGGGATGATGGCGCTCGAAGGGGACGACCTTTCGCTCACCTATGGCAAGCTTGAAGATGCCACGGCCCGCATCGCTTCAGCTCTTCTTGGCATGGGAATCAAGAAGGGTGATCGGATCGCCTGGTTCGGCAAGAACGCGACCACCTATTTCACCCTGTTCTTCGGTGCCGCCCGCGCCGGTATCGTCATGGTCCCGATCGGCTGGCGCCTGGCCGAGCCGGAGGCGGCTTTCATCCTCGACAATGCCGAGGCCAAGGTATTGTTCCTGGGGGACGGGTTCGAAGCCTGCACCGACACCCTTGGCAAACGCCCCGGTCTGGCCCGCTGCTTCACCGCCGATGAAGCGCGCAAGCTGATGCAGGAAACCCCGCGCACGGAATTCACGCCTTCCGGCCGTGATGACGCCGTGCTGCAGCTTTACACCTCTGGCACCACCGGCAACCCCAAGGGCGCGGTCCTGTCCAACGCCAACCTGTTCGCGCTGCGCAAGGCCGGGATCGACAATCCCCATCCCTACACGCTGCTGGAAGAAGACGAGTCGATCCTGGTGGCCATGCCCTGTGCCCACATCGGCGGCACGGGCCTTGGGGTCATGGCGCTGGCGGCGGGCCAGCCCGGCATAGTGCTGTCCGAATTCGAACCAACCCGCGTGTTCGATGCCGTGGTCAATCGCGGGGTAACGCGGTTCTTTATCGTACCGGCGGCCTTGCAGATGCTGCTTAACCATCCGGACTGCGCCAAGACCGATTTCAGCCGCCTGCGCTATATTCTGTATGGCGCATCGCCCATCCCGCTTGAGCTGCTGCGCCAGTGCATTGCCATGTTCGGGGCCGAATTCATTCAAAACTATGGCATGACCGAAACCACCGGGACGATCTGCGTGCTACCCCCCGAAGACCATACGGTTGAAGGCAATGAACGGATGCGATCAGCCGGCAAGCCCCTGCCAGGGGTGGAGATGATCATCCGCGGTTCCGACGGCAGGCCGCTGCCCCCGCGCGAGATCGGAGAGATTTGCACCCGTTCCAGCAACAATATGCTGGGCTACTGGAAGCTACCCGAAGCGACCGCCAGCACCATGGATGCCGATGGCTGGGTGGCCACCGGGGACGTCGGCTACATGGACGAGGATGGCTACGTCTACATGTACGACCGGGCCAAGGACATGATCATCACCGGTGGCGAGAATGTTTATCCGGCCGAGGTTGAAAGCGGGATCTATGGCCACCCGGACGTGCTGGAAGTCGCCGTGATCGGTGTGCCGGATGTGAAGTGGGGTGAAGCGGTCAAGGCCGTATGTGTGCCCAAGCCGGGCCATGCCATCGATGCAGACAGCATCATCAACTGGGCACGCGAGCGACTTGCCGGGTTCAAGGTGCCCAAGTCGGTCGATACGATTCAAGCCCTGCCGCGCAATCCCAGCGGCAAGATCCTGCGCCGTGAATTGCGCGCACCCTATTGGGCGGGCTACGACCGCCAGGTAAACTAGAATTCGATACCCCGTTCGTGTCGAGCGAAGTCGAGACACCAGCGCACGGCTTCTCGACTACGCTCGAAGCGAACGGCCTTGATTGAAATCTGAGAGGAAGACAAACCATGACCGATGCCCTGCCCGGTGCCAAGGAGCACATCACCGCCGCCCTCGCGCTTTGCGCCAAGATTGACGATCTGCCGGCGGATACGCCGCTGATCGCGATCAACAAGGTCGGCGTGATCGGTGCCGGCACGATGGGTGGCGGCATCGCCATGAACTTCCTCACCGCGGGCATTCCGGTGACGATTGTCGAACGTGAGCAAGCCGCGCTTGATCGCGGGGTGGCGGTGATGGGCAAAAACTATGAAGCCAGCGTCAAGCGTGGGCGGATTGAGGCGGCAGTGGCTGAAGCCGCAATGGCGCGGCTCACCCCCAGCCTGACCTTCGATAGCCTGGCCGATTGCGACCTGGTGATCGAGGCGGTCTATGAATCGATGGAAGTGAAGAAGGACGTTTTCGGCCGGCTCGACGCGATCGTGAAGCCCGGTGCGATCCTGGCCAGCAATACCAGCTACCTCGACGTCAACGAAATCGCCGCCGCCACCAAGCGGCCCGAAGCCGTGCTGGGCATGCACTTCTTCTCACCCGCCAACATCATGAAGCTGCTCGAAGTGGTGCGCGGCGCCAAGACCGGCGCGAGCGAGCTGGCCACGGTGATGCAGCTGGCGGGCAAGATCGGCAAGGTGCCGGTTGTCTCGGGCGTGTGCCACGGGTTCATCGGCAACCGCATGCTCTCCAAGCGGCAGGATCAGGCCAATGCCCTGCTGATGGAAGGCGCAGCCTATTACGATATCGATCAGGTCCTGCTGGACTTCGGCTTCCCGATGGGGCCGTTCCAGATGGGCGACCTCGCCGGCCTCGACATCGGCTGGCACCGCGATCCCACCAAGGTCACCACGATCCGCGAAGCGCTCTGCGCCGCCGGCCGCTGGGGCCAGAAGACCGGCAAGGGCTTTTACGATTACGACGAAAGCCGCCAGCGCAGCCCCTCGGATGAGGTCAAGGCAATCATCGCCGAATTTGCCAGCAAGTCGGGCGTAGCCCAGCGCGAAGTGAGCAAGCAGGAGATCTTTGAACGCCTGCTCTACCCGATGGTGTCGGAAGGCGCGCTGATCCTGGAGGAAGGCATTGCCCAACGCGCTGGAGATATCGATCTGGTCTGGCTCAATGGCTACGGCTGGCCAGCCTGGACCGGCGGGATCATGTACTGGGCCGACCACGAAGGCCTGGCCAAGCTTGCCGCAGGCCTGAAGCGCCATAATCTGCCGGTGGCCCCGCTGCTGGAAAAGCTGGCGGCGAGTGGGGGTCAGTTCAGCGACTGATCATTAACGCGCCCGCGGGATGCATTGCTCCCGCGGGATCCCCGCGAAATGACCGCAGCCATAGAGTGCAATTTCGGTGCCCGAGGGATCGCGGCTATAGCTGAACTGCAAGGCCGCACGCGCAGACGGCGGGATTGGAAAGGCCTGCGGGATCGCTGCAGGATCGGCCCACCCCAGCACGCGGCAAGTCCCCGGCTGGTTGCAGACCACCCGCGCCGCGGCAAGCGCATCGGCAGGGGCCGTACCAGCCAGCAGGATGAAGTTGGCCTTGCCGCTGGTATTGCGCATCACCACTGTGCCGCTCTCAATCTTCGGTGCATCGGCCACAGCTGTCGGCAGGGGCGCGGCGCCCGGAAGGATTGCATCCGCCGCCCCCACAAGCGCAGCCGGATCCGGTTCATTGCCGCGATAGACTGATGCGAAGGCAGGCCTGGTTCCCCAATAACCGGACCAACGGAAGAACAGGTGGGTCTCCACCCGGGCCAATTTATCCAATTCCGGGCTCCAATAGGGATAGACCCAATCGGTGTGATAATGCGTGGCAAGCCCAACCGGCTTGAACACGTAGCCCCCCAGTGCCTCTCCGGCGCGGATACGGGACTGCATCCAGGCGGAATCCGAATAGCTGCGCGCCAGCGCGCCATCACAGGTAAAGGTAAACTGGCAGCCGGTCGCGCGTTCGCTTCCTTCGAAAACGACGCCGCAAACCGTCTTGGCAAAGGCCGGATGGCGCACACGGTTGAGGATCACCTGAATCACGGCACGCTGGCCGATATTGCTGGGGCCGGCTTCAGCCATAGCAGCAAGCGCCAGGCACTGCGTTGCGCGGTCTCGATCTTCCGTAGAGCCACGGAAGACAAACCGCGGGGCCGGGGTAACCGGTCCCTTCGCGAACGGTACCGCCGCATTGCGCGCTCGGGCAGCATCCATGTCAGACAGCGAAGGCGGCACGGCCAGCAACGGCGCCGCTCCAGGCAGCCCGGGCAGGCGTGCAAGCTCTGCCGCGCGATCGACCTTACCCGACGAGAGGACAAGGCTCAGCACAACCGCCAGGGCGATCAACAGAGCCGTAGCTATGGGGATCAGGCCGGAAGCCGGCCGGCGGTTTGCGCTCATCGCGGCGTTCCTATCGCGGCATGGGTGAACCGGACAACAAAAAACCCCGCCGAAGCGGGGTTCTCTTGTGGTTGCGGGAGTAGGATTTGAACCTACGACCTTCAGGTTATGAGCCTGACGAGCTACCGGGCTGCTCCATCCCGCGCCGACAATGAAAAAGCCGCCGCTCGGTTTACACCGGCAGCGGCTTTTCAAAACATGTGAATGGGTTTGTCCCGTGCCCGCCTGCTATAGTGCCTGGCGACGCCCTACTCTTCCAACGCTTGAGCGTTAGTACCATCGGCGCAGTCAGGTTTCACGTCCGAGTTCGAGATGGGATCGGGTGGGTCACTGACGCTATCGACACCGAGCAATAAAGCATGCGGATAGGGGTTTTAATCGATGCACTTTGTATGCGTTTTAAGGCGTCTCTGGCTGTGAGATCGTCCTACCTTCGCAGACAGCAGCGCTGTCATTGATGGTGGAATTCTCAAGCATGATCAGAGTTATTAGGACCGGTTAGCTCCACACATTACTGCGCTTCCACATCCGGCCTATCAACGTGATGGTCTATCACGACTCGAAGATACCTTATCTTGAGGGAGGCTTCCCGCTTAGATGCTTTCAGCGGTTATCCCGTCCATGCATAGCTACCCTGCTGCGCGGCTGGCGCCACGACAGGTACACCAGAGGCATGTTCACCCCGGTCCTCTCGTACTAGGGGCAACTCCTCTCAAGTATCGACGCCCACGGCAGATAGGGACCAAACTGTCTCGCGACGTTCTGAACCCAGCTCACGTACCACTTTAATTGGCGAACAGCCAAACCCTTGGGACCTGCTCCAGCCCCAGGATGTGATGAGCCG